>JGI24709J26583_10000510_pt1 | contig 33148 bp, 21 predicted proteins | sample BioPla2DNA1_FD_26583 | JGI IMG/M metagenome (IMG submission 26583) | reverse complement strand
CGAGCCGAACCCGGTCCACGGATCGAGGCGGGTGCCAGCACTACATCGGATGAGTCGTTCAACCTCTCCAAGAACTTCGCGGCGAATAAGGGGCGACTGCCCATGCCGGTTACCGGAACCGCGACCATCGTGGGGAACTTCGGGGTCAAGCGGCACGACGAGTGGAATATCACCACCAATAGCAACGGGGTGGATATTCAGGCGCATCAGGGGGCCAGTATCCGCTCGGTGTTCGAAGGGGAGGTCTCGAAGGTGTTCTCCTTCCCCGGTTCCAACACCTGCGTGATCGTGCGGCATGGCGACTACTACACCTTTTACGCCAACATCTACGACCTGTTCGTGAAGCAGGGGGATAAGGTGAAAACGGGACAGTCGCTGGGAAGCATTTACAGCGACCCCGATACGGGAATCGCCTCCATGCACTTCCAGTTGTGGCAAAAGACGACCAAGCTCGACCCGGCACCCTGGCTGCAACGGTAGCCTGCAGGGGTAAGTCGTATGTTATTTACTGTATGAGCTTTCAGGGCGAAGACCTCGTGAATATTTGCGATTGGCCGAACGCAGAGTCAAGCTTGCTTGAACTATGCTGAGGCGAGCAAATATCTACTGCGTGAAATTTCGTGGGGACACATCCCGCGAAGATGGCGTTAAGAAAGAAAAGCTGTTTGAAGCGAAGCTGAACTTTTGCGTTAAGCAATACGTGCAGAAATGAACTTGTTCATGTTATGCTGTTGCGAGCAAAAGTGCTGCGAAGCAGAGTTCTTTTCTTTTAGCTATCAAGCAGCAGATGGGTCACGAAATTTGCGCCAGTCGAGCCTGAAAGCGATGAATTTTCTTAGAAGCGAGAGCAGAACCAAGCTTGCTTGAGTTTTGCCGAGAGACGACAGAAAAGGCAATAAATTGAAAAGGTTACATGCGAAAGTTAAGTTAGAGACTAACAGGTCAAGAAAACAACAAGTCAATAAGTCAGGAAATCTATCGTTCAATAATCAAAAAAACGTAAAACCCAATATAATCATGTCCATAAAGCTTCGCCTTATCGTGATGAATTTCCTCCAGTTCGCCGTCTGGGGGGCGTACCTCACCTCCATGTCCCGCTTCCTGGGACCTGCCGGCTTGGGGGCGCATATCGGCATCTTCTACTCCGTTCAGGGGATCGTTTCGATCTTTATGCCCGCGTTGATCGGGATCATCGCCGACCGCTGGATTCCCGCCCAAAGGCTATTGGGCATCTGTCACCTCATTGCCGCCGCGTTCATGATGACGGCCGGGCTGTACGGGTTGAACGCGACGGGGGATGTTTCGTTCTCCATCTTCTTCACCCTCTACACCTTCTCGGTGGCTTTCTACATGCCCACGTTGGCTCTCTCCAACTCGGTCGCGTACAGCATCCTCGAGCGGGGTGGCATGGACACGGTAAAAGCCTTCCCGCCCATTCGCGTGTTCGGGACGGTGGGCTTTATCTGCACCATGTGGGTCGTTGATATTCTCGGTTTCCAGACCTCCGCGATGCAGTTCATCGTCAGCGCATCCATCGGTATCGCTTTGGGGCTATACGCGTTCACGCTGCCCAACTGCCCCGTCAGTTCCCGTGGCGAAAGCAAGAGCTTGTCGCAAGCCCTGGGCCTGGACGCGTTCAAGCTGTTCAAGGAGCGCACGATGGCCCTCTTCTTCATCTTCTCCATGTTGCTGGGAGTCTCCCTACAGATCACCAACGGTTTTGCCAACCCGTTTATAGCCAGCTTCGAGGCGGATCCACAGTACGCCAACACGTTCGGGGTGCAACACTCCAATATCCTTATCTCCCTGTCGCAGATCTCCGAGGCACTCTGTATCCTACTCATCCCGTTCTTCCTGAAACGATACGGCATCAAGAGGGTGATCCTTATCGCGATGACCGCCTGGGTGCTGCGGTTCGGCCTCTTTGGCCTGGGCAACCCCGGTAGTGGACTCTGGCTGCTGATCCTCTCCATGCTGGTCTACGGCGTGGCCTTCGACTTTTTCAACGTCTCGGGTTCCCTCTTCGTGGATAAGGAGGCACCCCACCACCTCCGCTCCAGCGCGCAGGGGCTCTTCATGCTGATGACCAACGGTATCGGCGCCACCCTAGGGACGCTGGGCGCGCAGTGGGTGGTGAACCAGTTCACGCGGTGGCAAGAGGTGATGGTGAATGGCCAACCCAAGTCGCTTATGATAGGCGACTGGCAGTCGGTATGGTTCATCTTCGCGGGTTACGCACTGCTGGTGACTATTCTATTCGCGATCCTCTTCCGGTACAAGCATGTGCCGGAGAAGGGGTAGCGGTGGCGCGATCACCTGTTTTTCAATCACGCGGCAGAGATAAATCAACGGACTCCCTGTACTCCTTGGGAGTCATGTTGTACTGTTTGAAAAACTCCCTGTAAAAGTAAGCCTTGTTGTTAAAGCCGGAGTCGTACAAGACCTCTTGCACGGTTTTGTTCGTTGTTTTCAAAAGCTTGCTGGCGTGTTTAAGGCGGATGGCACGGATGAACTCGGTGGGGGTTTTTTTCGTGATCTCTTTAATCTTTCGGTAAAGTTGTATCTTGCTGACAGCGGTTTCATTCGCTATAAAATCAATGGTTAGCTCCTCGCTATCAATGTTGTCGTGAATAATTTGCGTGATGTGAAGGATTAAGTCTTTATCCTCTTTGTGTATAAGGGAGCCCTCGTATTGTTCAAGCGCGGAGTAGGGAGAGGTACCGTATTCTTTCAAGATCTCTTTTTTGTGAAGCAGATTTTTTATCATTACCTCCAAGTGCCTAAAGTTGAATGGTTTATTGATGTACGCGTCCGCACCCGATTCAAAGCCTTCAATTTGATTATCAATGGAACTTTTCGAAGACAAAAGTATAATCGGTATATGGCTGGTGAATTCATCAGCTTTCATTACCTTCACAAACTCAACACCGTCCATTTCAGGCATAATAATATCACTGATAATCAATAGGGGATGTTTTTGGTTAACAACCTGTAACGCCTCTTTCCCATTAGATGCCTCAACAATTTGGTAGTCAGAGCTTAAGAGGTCCTTAATCATGAAGCGGATCTCCGCGTCGTCTTCAACCACTAATATGAACGGATTATCAGGGATGTTGGGGATGGTCTCCTTGGTTTTAGCCTCAATACCGGGTGTAGCTTCCGCGGGCGTGGGCATCACCGGGCCTGGCGGATGAGTAAAGTCGTCCTGATGATCTTCGGGTACGGTTCCGGAAGCTGTTAATTCCAAATTCGGGAGTGAAACCTCGAAAAGGGTAAACGTTGTCCCGTCGCTTCTTAATTGAATGTCACCCTGTAGAATATTTGCTATACTCTTGCACAATGCCAATCCTATTCCATGCCGAGGGTAATTGCCCGTGGATGCTTGCTTTTCGATCTGGTTTAATACTTCAAACCGATCGAATAACGTGCTAAAGTATTCCGATTTTATCCCAATCCCCGTGTTTTTTACCGATATGTTTAACGTCTTGTCTCCGAGCACATTGACGTTTACTTCAATCCGTTCTTTTTCCGGGGTATATTTCACCGCGTTTGAAAACAGGTTGAAAATAATTTTTTCGAGGTTATCCCTGTCGGTTTTCCAGGTGATATTCTCATCGGGATTGAAAGTGACGGAATAATCGATTTTCTTCTGTTCTATCACCTCAACGAAGTTGTCCATCACGTATTTGATCAGTTCAGGGATATCAATGAGATCAACGTTTAGCTTCAGATGCCCGGTTTCTGCTTTCCTGAATTCAACCAATTGTTCAATCAGGTTCTGCATCCTTTCTGAATTCGACTTGATGACCTGCAAGTACCGTTTGGTTTTGTTGTCCGCCTCATTCTCCTTTATCAGTTTGTCACAAGGGCCGTAGATGAGCGTGAGGGAGTTGGAGAATTCGTGCGCTATGTTAGTGAAAAAACTGAGTTTCGCTTGATGAATTTCTTCCACCTTCTGTTTTTCAAGCTCCTTCATCTTCAGGTCGTTATTTAGCTTCATGCGGTATAACACCATTTTTCGAACGGTAGCTGCCAAAAAAAGCAACGCGATCACGTAAGCTATATAGGCCACGTTGCTTTTCCACCATGGGGGCGTGATCACCACGGGTAAACTGAAAAGGGGTTCACTCCACACCAAGTTCGCGTTGCTCGCTTTCACTTTAAGCGTGTAATTACCTTTCGGTATATTCGTGAAAACGATGGTGTTCGAGGTTCCTAAGTTAACCCAAGCATCTTGAAATCCCTCCATCAGGTAGGCAATTTCACACCTTGACGAAGCTAAGTAATCGATGGGTATAAAGCGGAAGCTGAACGATTTGCAATTGTATGACAGCGTGAGCGTTGCGCCTCTTTTCGTGAGGGTTACATGGTCCGAAAGATCGGTCGCGATATTGTTCACGTAAAAGGCATCCAACCAAAGTTCCGGCATATAGCTCTCGTGAAGGATCTCCAAAGGGTCAAATTCATTGAATCCGCTAATCCCCCCGAAGTAGAAAAGAGAAGAGGGGCTGGAGTAATAGGCTCCATCGGAGAACTCGTTATCTTGTAAGCCATCGTTCACGAAATAGGAGCTGATGTGATAGGCATCCTCGTCAAGCTCATCTAAACCAAGTTTGGTTAGCCCGTAATTGGTACTGATCCACAGGTTGTGGTTCGCGTCTTCTAAAATTCCATGAATGGTGTTGTTCGGAATCCCCTTTTTTTCGTTAAATTCCAATATGTCTAGTTCATCATTACCGTTCCATGTCAGTCTCTTCAACCCCATGCTGGTACCTACCCACAGGTTGCCTTTATAATCCAGGTGCAGGCAGAGGACATCGTTGCTGCTAAAATTGTTTTCGGAAAACTTAATGGCCGTGAAAGATTCGTTGAGGATGTCAAACCGGTTAACCCCACCTCCCCTTGTCCCTATCCATAAGTGGGTGTCGTTGTCTCTCACGATAGAGTAGACGATGTTGTTGGTTAATGTTGGCTCCTCGCTTCTTTCATCAAACACGAATTGCTTGTAATCCGTTACACGATAAGGGTTTGTGGATACATCGATTGTTAATTTATACATTCCGTAACCGCTGGTTCCTATCCACAACGTGTGGTTTTGATCTGGCAGGATGGCGTAGATGGAGGAGAGGATCAATTCTTCCGGGATAACAAGTTCACGTATAGCGTTGGATTCCCTATCAAAGTAATTTATCCCGTTCCCGTCCGTCCCAATCCAATGCTCGTTTGTGAATCCCTTTGCAATGACAAAAACCGAGTTACTCATCAAACCATCCTCGGTGTTGTACCGGTTGTACGGTCGCCATTCACCATTTTCCGCGTCCCTTTTGAACGTGTAGATGCCCGCTCCTTTTGTCCCCACCCATAGGGTTTTGTCTTCGTCTTCATAAAAGGTTCGTACGGCAACACTACCAAAATCGGGTACATTAGCGGATGAATAGGTTTTGAATTTTTCGTTATGGGGGATAACCCTGTAGATCCCTTTCATATCGGTGCCGACCCAAAGGATGTTCTGGCTTTGGTTGTAAAATAGGCTGAGCACGGAAGTGTTTTCGATGATGGGCGTAAGTTCGTTATTCATCCCATAAAGGTATAAGCCTTGCCCCGTGGCTATATAGGTGGATCCCTTGTTCAACGCGATTTGGTTTATCAGCCCCACCGCTGAACCAAAAGGGAGCCCTTCGAGCCTGTTTTGAACACGGTCAAACAGGTAGGTAGTGCAGTCGGAAGTTTGAAGGTATAGCTTGTTTGATTGGGGGTGAAAGATGTTTTCGACCCCATCTAACGGGAAGAGATTCATTTCGCTCACCCGCAAACTGCCCTCAACCTCCTTTAAATCAAGGGTGTAAACGGCTTTTTCTCGCGTCAACACCCATAAGGTGTCATTCGTATCGAAAAAAAGTTGTTTGACATTTAATTTGCTGTCAGTTGCTAACGTCATGAACTGACTCTTTTCAGAGTCGAAGTAAAACAGCCCCTGTTGACGTACCGAGGCGATAATATTCCCTTTTGAATCACTCGCGATCAAATATGAGCGCTCGTCCGTTATTTCACGGCTAAGAGAATCGACGAAGAAACGCTCAAAAACCTTCTCCCTAACGTTGAATCGGTTAATCCCGATATCCGTAGCAATCCACAGGATGCCATTTTTTTCTTCGATTATCTCTCTAATGATGTTGTTGCTGATGCTGAGGGGATTTCCCGGCACCGGTTTAAACACTTGAAACTCCCGGCTATTATACAAGTTGAGCCCATCCCATGTCCCGAACCACATCAATTGATTGGAATCCTGAAAAATAACGTTGACGGAACTGTTTGACAGACCCTCTTTGTTCGTCAGCATTTTAATGTCAAATTCAATGCCATGCGCGGTAAAAGGTAGAATGACGAAGAATATGGTAAGGATACGCTTCATTTTAGGATTCATGTAAATCATGGACAAACCGTTAGGACAAATTTACAAAAAGTATCTATTAAAAACATACAATATAATGTAATTGATTTAGAAAAGTATACTCATTTGAAAGAACAAGATACCTTTTTGCGTTTTATATTATTTACCTTTGAGTGAATAATCATTAAAAGGTGTACGTTATGGATATTGTAAGTAGAAACGATAAAAATCCGCTCATCCGCCCATCTGATTTATGCCCCGGTATCCAGGGGATGGAAATAGCCTGTCTCCTTAACCCCGGGGTATTTGAAATGAACGGGAAGGTGTGGTTAATCATTCGCGTTGCAGAACGACCGGTTCAACTGGAGGGAAAAATTAGTTTTCCCTATTACGATGAAAAAGGGGAAATCGTGGTAAAGCACCTTGATAGGGAGGACCCGCTGCTTGACGCTTCCGATCCGCGTGTCATCCGCTACGATGGGCAAGACTACCTTACAACCCTCTCCTATTTTCGACTTGTTTGTAGCGACGATGGGACGCGTTTTTATGAAGATCCCGCTTACCCCCCTATTTTTGGCAAAGGCTACCTGCAGTCATTTGGTATCGAGGATTGTCGGGTATCGACCATGGAAGACGGTTATTACATGACCTATACCCAAGTTTCCCCGGTGGCCGTGGGGGTTGGACTTACCATCACGAAAGACTTCATGCAGTATGATCATAAGGGAATGATTTTTCCCCCGCACAACAAGGATTGTGCCCTGTTCGAGGAAAAGGTAAATGGACGCTATTACGCGTTGCACCGACCCAGTAGTCCCGAGTTAGGCGGTAATTACATTTGGCTCGCCGAATCACCTGATCGCCTGCACTGGGGCAACCATAAATGCATCGCGGTTACCCGCGAGAAGAGTTGGGATTCAGCCAGGGTAGGAGCGGGGGCTGCTCCCATCAAGACGCCGGAGGGGTGGCTCGAGATTTACCACGGTGCGACCGCCGAGAACCGGTATTGCTTGGGCGTGCTCTTGCTTGACCTGAATGACCCCTCGAAAGTGCTTGCTCGCAGCAAAGAACCCATTATGGAGCCAATAGCTGAATATGAGCAGACCGGTTTTTTCGGGAACGTCGTTTTCACGAACGGCCATATCGTGAAAGGTGAGGTCGTGCATCTGTATTATGGGGCCAGTGATGAGGTTGTTTGCAGCGCTTCGGTCTCTTTGAACGAGCTGTTTAATTCGTTGAAGTAAAACGGGGAAGAGGGCTCGGGAAAACCAAACGCGCAGCCTCTCGCCGATATTGAAAATAACCGGGAATATGGCAAAGAAAATTTTTAATGAAATAGCCTATTTCAAGTCTCACTCCTTGAACGTGAAGACGTTGCTTATAACGAACATGTTGTACGCGATGATTCTTCCCGTTATTGAAATATTTGTAGGCGCGTATATTATGCGAAACACCAACGCCCCGGCTTACGTGGCAATTTACCAGCTTTGCATGTATGTTGGCGTACTACTCTCGTCCCTGCTAAACGGGTTTCTATTGGTAAGGTTTAAATCCAGTCACCTGTACGCTTTCGGTATTATCCTTTCTACCGTGGTCATGGCTATTATGATGTTTATAAAGTCTATCGGCGTAACCGTGATTGGAGTCTCCGGGTTGGTACTTGGCTTTTCTACCGGATTCTTTTGGACCAACCGGTACCTGCTCACCTTGAATGCCACCAACGACGGTAACAGAAACTATTTCTTTGGACTTGAATCGTTCTTTTTCACGGTATGGAGCATCTTGATACCCTTGGTCGTGGGAGGCTTTCTGGTTTACATCCGTGGAAAATGGGCTTTCGGCAGACCCCTCACGGTAAACAACGGGTACCAGGTGGTTACCATTGTAGCGATAGTGATTGGCATTATCGCGTGCATCGTCCTCTCGAAAGGGAAGTTTGAAAACCCGGTTAAGAATAAATTCCTTTTCGCGAAATTTCACCTGCTGTGGCGCAAGATGCTCACGTTGGCAGGATTAAAGGGCATGGTGCAGGGGTTCCTGGTAACAACCCCCGCTATATTGGTGATGAGACTCGTTGGAGAAGAGGGGGAACTGGGTTTGATTCAGGGAGTCGCGGGAATGTTGACCGCCATTCTCGTTTACGTGTTGGGGAGGGTTTCAAAACCGAAACACCGGATGCCCATATTTGGTTTCGGGCTGCTGATTTTCTTTATAGGCACCCTGTTTAACGCGATACTGTTTTCTGCCACCGGGGTGATCATTTTCATTTTTTGTAAAGTGATGTTTCAGCCAATCCATGACCTGGCCTACTTCCCTACCATGATGAAGACCATCGACAAGGTGAAGGAGATAGAGAAGCGGAGTGAATACGCGTATATCATGAGCCATGAGGTGGGACTTTTTATTGGTCGCGCGTTCGGTATGTTGCTTTTTATAGCGCTCTCTTTCTTGGTATCGGAAATATTTGCCCTCAAGTATGCCCTGGTAATCGTCGGAACGATTCAACTCCTTTCGCTGCCACTGGCCAAACATATCGTTAAGGAGATTGACACGAAATACGCGGATGCCTAAAAATGAACAGATAAATGAACAGATAGTAGATGGAAAAAAGAAAAACATGGAAAAGCATGGTAAAATAAGGAGACAACTGCCGCTTTTAATCGGCTTACTGATAATCTGCGGGGGATACTGTTGCTCGTGGCAAGGGCATCAGGAGAGCGGGCAAATCCCTAATCGGGAAGGACCGGTAGAACAGGTGGTTATCGACCGTGTGGAGAGTATGCCCTCGATGCCTCAACCTTACAAGATTATCGATTGGAAGCGGAAAGCGATCGAGTTTGATAACTACGTGTTTGATTTCAACCCGGGTACCTTCACGGGGCCCGTGATATGGTTGGATGATAACCAGCGGAACATACCGCAGTTCACGTTCGGGCTTTATACGGCAGTTAACGATGCACGACAAGGAGCGGATAAAAATGACGGGGAGTTTCATGAAAGCCTCACCTCCCTCTCAGCCATTCTTGGGGCCGGACTGGTTGGTATCGATAAAACCAATCAAGGGGGGTATAACTACGTGAAGATGGTTCAGAACTACTTTAACAGCGATACGGGTTGGAACATCGTTATGAACAACACCAACCCCGATGTGGCAATGCTGGGAGGAGGGTATGGACGGGACTGGTGGTATGATGTGTTTCCTAACGTCCTTTATTACAACGTGTGCGACATCTTCCCCGACGTTGAAAATAGCGACGCCATTCAACGTACTGTTGCCGAGCAGTTTTTAAAGGCCGATCTGGCGCTAAATGGAAACTACAACTACTCCTATTTTGATTACGCGCGGATGCAAGGGGAAGTCACCCATATTCCATTGCAGCAGGATGCGGCGGGTGGACATGGATACGTGCTCTACGCTGCCTACATGAAATATGGCGACCCCCGTTATTTAGAGCGGGCTAAATCGGCTATCGCCGTACTGAACAATCAGCGGGAGAGTTGCTTCTACGAGATTCTCCTCCCCATCGGAATCTATACCGCGGCACGATTAAACGCGGAAGAGGGTACCGATTATAACATCGCTAAAATGCTGGACTGGGTGTTTGAGGGGAACAAGAATCCAAAAGGGCGTTATGGATGGGGAGTTATCGTGGGTAAGTGGGGAGACTATGACGTGAGTGGGCTGCAAGGAAGCATTACCGATGGAGGCGGTTACGCCTTCTTTATGAACAGCGTGCTCATGGCGATGCCCCTGGTCCCGATGGTGAAATACGCGCCCTCTTTCGCGCGAGCTATCGGGAGATGGATGCTGAATAACGTGAATGCTTGTCGCCTATTTTACCCGGATGAGATTCCCGATAAGAATCAATGGCTCCCCGAGATGAAGCATATTACTAACGCTGCCATCGGTTACGAAGGATTGAGGTATGCCGACGACTACGGGAAACCGGAACTCGAGGGCGTTCACCCGGTAGCGCTGGGTGATGGACCAAAGTGGCATCCCGATAACCCGGCGGAGAGTATGTTCAGCATTTACAGCACCTCTCCCGTAGGGGTTTTGGGTGCGATAGTCGAGGTTACCGAAGTGGCGGGAGTTTTGAAATTAGACTGTAACGCTACAGATTTTTACTCCTATCCCTCTTATCCTGTCTATTTGCTCTATAATCCGTATCAAGAGGAAAAGGAGCTGCGGTACGAAGTCTCCTTCGAGAAAACGGATCTGTACGATATTGTCTCCGGACAATATATTGAAAAAGAAGTTGATGGATTTACCACGATAACCCTTCCAGCCGATCAAGCGTCACTGGTAGTGGAGATTCCTTCTGGTGAAGAGGTCAATGAAAACAGCATTTATAAAAAACGATAACAATGAAAAAAGTACTTCTTATCGCGATATTGAACTGTGCGGCCATCTCTCTTTCGGCGCAGGCTCATATTGAGGTACAAGGGCTCGTGAAAGACAAGGCAATGGGTGATCCCCTCATTGGTGTAACGATCCTGGAGGTCGGCTCTGATAGGGGTACCGTGACCAATCTGGATGGATACTTCACGATATCGGTTGCAGAAAACAGCGTGTTACAGGTTTCCTACGTCGGTTACGTTACCCAAGAGATCAAGGTGACAGAACCTACCACGTTGGAGATTTTCCTGGAGCAAGATACTCACGTGATGGACGAACTGGTCGTCGTTGGGTATAGCGTCCAGAAGAAACGCGACATTCTTGGTTCCATCACTAAAGTGGATTCGGACGAACTTATTAAAACCCCGGTGGCATCGGCTCAACAGGCACTCCAGGGTCGTGTGGCGGGTGTTAATGTGTCCACGCAGACAGGAGCACCCGGCTCACCCGTCTCGGTACGTATTCGTGGGGTGGGATCGATTAACGCCAGTAACGAACCCCTCTACATTATCGATGGGATTCCACAAGAGGGGGCGTTGAACAACCTTTCACCCAATGAAATCGAGTCCATATCGGTACTCAAAGATGCGTCGTCGGCAGCGATATACGGTTCGAGAGCCTCTAACGGGGTGGTTCTTATAACTACCAAAAATGGGGTGGCGGGCGATGCCCAAATCACCTACAACGCGCAGGTTGGCTATCAGCGTCACGGTTACCTCACGCCGATGACCAACACGGCAGAGTACATTGAACTGTACAACGAAGCAGCGACCGCCGATAACGCCAGCTCAGTTGTCAAGAGGGAGTTGATAGCGGGCGACTGGGTGAAGGAGTTCCCTAACGTGAACCATCTGGAAGAGATTTTTAGAACGGCACCCCTTCACTCTCATGAACTCGCTATAAGCGGGGGCAGCGACAAAACTCGGTACCTGGTATCGGGCAACCTCTATAAGCAAGAGGGAATCATACGAGGAACCAATTTTGATCGGTTCACGATGCGCTCCAACTTGCTATCGGATGTGAAGAGTTGGTTGAATGTTAGTTTGAACGTTAGCGGCGGCTTTTCGGATAACCGGCTAGTGTCCAGTTCAGGCGACGGGTATGCCGGCGAGGGCGGGAGCATCGTCAGGTACGCCCTGTTCCGCAATCCGGCTATCCCGGTTTACGATGCGAGTGGTGGTTTCGTAGACCTTCCCTCGGAGTTTTATGGCAATTCGGTATATAACTCCTTCTTTGGAGATGGCTATAGCCCCGAAGGGTTGACCGTCAACACCGACCGCACTAGAAAAATTAAATCGCTCCTCGTTTCAGGTACGGCCACAATTACGCTGCCCGCCGGTTTTTTCATAAAGAGCACGGTAGGTAATGATTACAACGATAGTGAAATAAGGGAGTTCAACAAAACATGGGGGACGGCTAATAGGATAAACAGCACCAACAGTTTGAATGTATCCACCGTTAAACGAAACACGTGGACGGTAAACACCGCGTTGAATCATACGGCCTCCGTACGTGATAACCACAATCTAAGCTGGTTGATGGGAGCAGAGGCCATACGGAGCAGTGAGGCTGGCCTATACGCGAGCGAGAGCGAATTCACGGATTCGGATCCCGATTTCGTTTATTTGGGGCTTGGCACGAGCAAGAGGATGAATAGTCAATCCGAATTTTCCTCCTCCCTGCTTTCCCTATTTGCCAACTTTAATTACAATTACAGGCAGAAATACTACCTCTCCGGAACGTTACGTCGCGATGGCTCTTCGCGTTTTTCCAAAGGGAACAGGTGGGGCACGTTTTATTCCGTTTCCGGGGGGTGGAATGTAGAGGAAGAGGATTTCATGCAGGGAGTGACGGCTATCGATAAGCTGAAACTTCGGGTGGGGTATGGTGCGATCGGTAACCAAAACATACCGCTCTACGCTTACCTCGATCGGTTCGCACCCGGTTACTACTACGCTTTCGGGGGGAAGAGCTCCAGCGGTTTTGCCCAGTCGCTGTTAGGGAACGAGGAGTTGAAATGGGAGACGAGCAATCAATTCAACGCGGGCGTCGATCTGGAGTTTTTAAAGAACAGTTTAGGTGTTTCCATAGACTATTACTATAAAACCACGAGAGATATGCTGGTTCCCGCCTCGTTACCGCCATCATCAGGTAAGGCAGGTGCCCCTTTTCTTAACAGTTCCGGTAACCTGTTAAACAGTGGTGTGGATGTGGAGCTGTTCTACCGTGGGAGATTCCCCGATGGGGGGTTCGATATCTCGTTAAATGGCGGCTACCTGTATAACAAGGTACTTAGCTTGGAGTTGCCTTACTTCGGGGGGAGAGTCGACACGGGCGTTTATGCTACTAAAACGGAGGCGGGGTACCCTATCGGCTCTTTCTTCCTTTACGAGATGGATGGAATCTTTCAAAACGAGATGGAGGTTCTGACATCGCCCTACCAGGGTAGGAACATACAACCCGGTGACGTGAAGTACGTTGATCAAAATGACGATAACCTCATCGATGCGAACGATAGGGTATTCGTGGGTAGCGCCATCCCGAAGTTTACAACCGGACTTACCCTTTCGGGGATGTATAAGGGGTTCGATGCCTCCCTTTTCTTTCAAGGGGCATTCGGGCAAAAAATCTTCATGCAGGTAAACTACGATATCGAGGGATTTTACCGGGGTTTTAACGTCACCAAGCGATATTACGACGAGCGCTGGGTGGGTGAAGGAACTTCAAATACCCAACCACGTGCCTCATGGGCGGGTAAGGCAAACAACGTGAGGGCATCGACTCGATTCTTGGAGGATGGCTCCTACGTTCGCTTAAAGAACGTGCAGGTAGGTTATACTATTCCAAACGTTAAGGAGTGGTTAAGGGTTCAATCCGTTCGGGTCTACCTTTCGGGGACTAACTTGTTGACCTTTACCGCCTACCCGGGGCTTGATCCCGAGATGACCGTTAGCACCAATTCTGCCGCCGAGGGCGATATAGCGAATGGTATCGATTGGGGAACTTACCCGGTTGCCAAAAGCTTCATGCTTGGATTGAATGTAACGTTCTAGTGTTGAGATAAATGAGTGTAATACCCATTCAACGATAATGATTAATTGGATTCCATACCATTTTAATGTAAGAATGATGAAAACTGTAAACTACATATTGATGATCGCGATGATTAGCGGCATCGTTGCCTCTTGTGACGATTTCCTTCAGGTAGACATGAAAGGTCAATACACGTCGGAGAGCTTTTTTAACTCACGAGAGAACGCCATCTATGCCACCACGGGGATTTATAATTCGTTATACGGCAGCACCCTGTGGATATTCGGCGATGTAGCATCCGATGATGCCGTGAAGGGGGGTAACGCGGGGGATCAGGCCGATATCAATGATATCGATGATTTTACTGCAAGCGCGGATAACGGCGTGTTGAACACTTATTGGCAAAACGCGTACGAAACGGTTGCCAGAGCCAATAACGTGATTGCTTACCTCCCCGGGATAGACATGGACGAGGCTTTGAAAAAGAGGCTGATAGGCGAAGCGCGATTCTTGAGAGCCTACGCCTACTTTAACTTGGTGAATATTTTTGGCGATATCCCCTTGAAGTTGGAGCCACAAAACACCATGGAAACCATTTACGTGGGGTTAAGTGATGTGGCTACCGTTTACGCTCAAATCGAGAGCGACCTGGAAGAGGCGGTGGATGTGCTGCCGGCTGCTTATCCCACGGAAAGGGGACGCGCGACGAAAGGGGCGGCGCTGGCACTTTTGGCTAAAACCGCGCTGTATCAGAAGGAGTACGGCGATTGTATCACCCGTATTGAAGAGCTGGAGGCGCTTGGGGTATACGCGCTGTTGGAAAGCTACGAAAACCTCTTTAAAGTGGGAGCGGAAGATAGCACGGAGGTGATTTTCACTCTTCGCTACGTGGATGATGAGCAGGTATCGTTGGGTAACCACCTCAATGTTTGGTTCGCCCCATCAATAGAGGGAGGCTACTACTTCAATGCCCCCACGCAAAGTTTCGTGGATGCTTTTAACGAGGAAACGGTGGATGGTGAAGAGGATCCGCGATTGGATGCATCTATAGGCAGGGATGGGAAAACCTGGTTCAACGGCACTACATTTTCGGCATCATGGTCGGAAGCCACTGGGTACCTGGTGAAAAAATACAACGAGGATATGATTCCCGGGAAGGCGAAGGCGCAATCGTTAATCCCTTACCACGCTATTCGTTACGCGGATGTACTGTTGATGAAAGCCGAAGCGTTCAATGAAACGAATCGTATTCCCGAAGCGATTGATGAACTGAACAAGGTGAGGGAGCGAGTTAATCTACCCCCGGTGATTACCGCGAACCAATCCAATCTGAGAGCGATCATTCGGATGGAACGTCGAAAAGAGCTGGGCTTTGAATTTCATCGTTTTTTCGACCTTATGCGATGGGGTAAAGAGGAGGCAGAAAAAGCACTCGCACCCCAGTTGACGTGGACCGAACCCCGTTTTTACTTTCCAATACCGCAGACGGAAAAGGATACCAATCACGCGATACAATAACAATTAAACAACAAATAACAAACTATAACAATAATAATTAAACAACGATGTATTACTCACAAAAAATTACGATTATGAAAACAACGATTTTAAAAAAAGTACTGCTCGCGCTATGTAGCATCTTCTTATTGACAGGTCTGTTGGTGTCTTGCGGGGACAATGGAGGAGGAGATGAGCCTATCGTGGAGGCCAATAAGACTGAACTCAACGCTATTCTGAATGAATGCAACACGCTTTTGACCGCGCCCGATGTTGCAAAAAATTTTCCAGCGAACGCTATCGAAGCCTTTAGGAAGGTGGTAGATGTCGCTAAATTAGTCGCACAGAACAAGGAAGCCACTCAAAGTCAAGTGGATGCCATGGTAGTACAGCTTCAACAAGCGAAAGAGGTGTTCCTGGGAAGCGAACTGGGTATCATCCCGGAGAAAGCGCTAATCATGGAAATGACTTTTGATGAAAAGGTTACGGATAACAAGTTCAAAACGGGTGGTAAAGGGTGGACCGCGGAACTGAAGAAAGGTGAACACGCTATATTTGGTGAAGCGACCAATTATCCCAGCTTTGTAAAGGGTAAGGTGGGTAAGGCTATCTACTTCAGTAACGGTTCGCATCTCGCGATTAACGACTACACCGCTAGCGATCTGATGGGAAGCGAGCTCTCCATTTCCGTTTGGGTAAACCCCGATTCAACGCGGGCCGGGAATTACATTATCTCTTATAACTATTGGAATTCATGGAAATTCCAGTTGCAAGAGCAAAACAAGCCCTTTTTCACCATCCATACCAACGAAGATGGCTGGGTAGACGCTGATAACCAAATGGATTTCTCTGCACCGAACAAGAGCTGGACACACCTGGTGGTTACCCTCAGCTTAAAAACGAAGAAACTGAGGTTTTACGTGAACGGGGAGATGACGATGGAGTGGGATAATACCACGAAAGAGGGACTTCATGGAACCGCACCCTTTGAGTACGGTACCGTATTGCCTCTCCTAATCGGGTCCTGTACAACCTACCAGGAGGCAGATGCTAAATGGGATTGGGAATGGTCTCGTACTCCCAATGGATGGGACGGCTTCGTAGGGCATATAGATGAGCTAAAGCTCTATAATATCGCACTGGAAGAGGGACAAGTTATCAAGTTGTACGAAGGGGAAAAGTAAGCGACGAACATCACGGCAAGTCCTGAAATGAGCTTGCAAAATAGAGGCGGCAAGACCACACGTGGGTCTTGCCGCCCTTGCTTTTCAAGCAAATCTATGGGGTTCACTCTTTGTAATAAGCCAAATGCAGAGCCAAGCTTGCTTGGGTTATGTTATAGTTTTTATCTTCTATTCATTTAAAATCGTGATTTTTACTTCAATAAAATAGGGGATGCACTATCCCCTATAATACACCTATTACATATATAGGCAACAGCTATTTTGTCACGTCCAAAAAACGGGAACCTCTGCCTTGACCCCTTCCCTGACGATTTCCACTTTGGTAATAGTCGCATATCCCATCGTTGTTGTTGTCCACGAAGTTGCCGAATCTACCTTGTCTTCTGCCGTATCCCGCTCCCCTGTCGTTTCCAAGACCTCTGCCTCTTCCCAGACGATTACCGCTTTGGAAATTATCGCAAATGCCGTCGTTATCCGCGTCTACGAAGTACCTTCCCCTGGCATTTCGCCCCTGGCCACGTCCCCGGCGTGTTCCGTTTTCAAAGTTGTCGCAAATTCCATTGTTGTTGTCATCCACGAAAAAGGGACCTCTCCAGACTTGAGTTTGTGTACCGGTTTGTACCTCATCAGTAGCTTTTGCCTGTTGGTTGTCTTGACCGAAAGCTACCACGGTCATCATTGCCAATGCAACGGTTAGTAAGATTGTCTTCATAATTGTTATCTATTATTGTTGATTTTATCTTTCAATTTTGGTCCTGCCCGTACCCTCTGCCGTAGCCCTTACCATTACCTCTGCCATAACCCCTGCCGTAGCCTCTGCCCTGGAGAGTGCTGTTCTCTTGATAAAAGAGCGGCTCAAAAGCACTTTGCAGTTTTTCAACCTGCTCACTGTTTGATATCTCTTTTAGCTTCAAGTAGTAGGTGCATGTCTCATCTTTTAGTTTCGCGTGCAACTCTCCAAACCTCGAGTTTAACTGTTGTAGCCTTGCCGTATCTACCTGCTGTCTATTTAACTCATCAAAAATTACCCATTTAAGGCTATCCATTTGCCAAATGATTTGGTTAGTCTTTGGATTGAATTCTCGGTTTACTTGACGGAAACGCTCAATCTGCTCCTGGTCAAATCCTATCTCTTGCATAAAAAACCTACCACTTAGTGGGTTTTGCCCTTCACCAATAGAAATCACGGTTTCGGCCGCTTTCTTATCTTTCTGTATATGGTGAAAAATGGAAATGATGGTCGTCACATTCAATATCACTAGTAAGACGATAATCCAAACCAGTATTTTGTTCTTCTCACTCATAGCCGATCACTGTGTAAAGGTTGAGATTTTCCAGTTGTGCATCGTTAATATTGATGGTTATATACTTCTTTTCTTCTTTCACCATGCTTCCCAGTCCATACCCCGCCGCCATCACTAGAACGATGCTCGCGGCAACTACCGCCTTTTTCCATATCGGAACACTTTTCCCGTAGACCGCGGTTTCATCCTGTTCCTCCAGCTTCGCCAGTACACGCGTGGCAAGGTAGGGATTCACTTGTACCTCTTTTTCCTTGCGAATAAAGTTATCTATATGTTCATCCAGCTTCATCTCTCTTTAGCGTTGATTCGTTAATAAAGTTACCTGTACAACTTCTCTTTTGTTTTATAACTTGAAAAACTTATCTCTTCGCGGCACTTATGCCTTTTATATTATTAGACAATCACTCTTCTAATTTCCTACGAGGTGAGCCAACTTTTTTCGCAACTGTTTTTTCGCGCGCACCAGCAGCTGCTCTACAGCCCCTTCGGTGGTTTGCATGATGGCAGCGATTTCTCGTTGTGTCAACTCCTCGTACTTGCTTAGTATAAATGCTTTACGCTGTTTCTCGGGAAGCCCATCAATCGCTTTTCGTATGGCTTGTTCTTTCTCGGTGGCCTCGAGTTGTTGGTGGGCATTTCGCTCCTCGTCACCCCGGTTGAACAGATTCATCAAGCCATCACCGGCATCCATTAATAAATTTCGTCTTTTGTTTTTCTTCACATGGTTGATAGAGCAATTCAGCGTAATCCGATAGAGCCACGTGGAAAATAGTGATTGCTCTTTGAAAGATTCCAATGAGCGAAACACCCGGATAAACACCTCCTGGGTAATGTCCTCCGCGTCTTGCCGAGAATGGACAAAACCCATGGCCACGTGAAACACCCGCTGTTGGTATTTCTCCATCAACAGGCGAAATGCTTCCCTGTTCCCGGAAAGGATCTTCTCTATCAATTGCTCATCAGACATCTGCTCACATTGGGTTGTTTGATAGCTTAGACAAAGGAACGGTTTTTTTCCTACGTTTTTAGTGAAATTTTTTTGTTGTGTTATCTCATCGTGTTCCGGAACGACGTGAACATCAGCGACAAGAACGTTTCAGGTGAAATATTACGGAAAAAGGCGGCAAGACCACCTGTGTGATTTTGCCGCCCTTGCTTTTCAAGCAAATCTATGGGGTTCACTCTTTGTAATAAGCCAAATGCAGAGCCAAGCTTGCTTGGGTTATGCCACGATGAGTCAAAGTGTTGCTCCGGAAAACTATGTCGCGACGAGCCAAAGTGTTGCTCCGGAAAACTATGTCGCGACGAGCCAAAGTGTTGCTCCGGAAAACTATACCGCGACGAACGAATTTCTACTGGATAAGTTATTCCTTCGTTTCCGGTACCATGATCACCGTCTTCACGTTGCCCTGATCGAGCAGCTTCGCGGTAAACGCTTGGATCTCCTGTGGCGTGATGGCGTTGACCGTTTCGATGTAGCTGCTATGGTTGTCCTCGCCGTAAAAATACTTGGTGCTCAGAATGCCTAGCCAATAGCTGTTCTCCTTCAGGTTCTCGTTGTAGCTCTTGTTGAGGTACTCCTTCACCTTCGTGAAGTCGCTTTCTCGCGGTCCGTTGGCCGCTATCCCCTTCAGCTCGTTAAGAATGATTTCATTGAGTTGCTCCATTCTTTCGGTATCGGGGTCGGTATCGAACAGAATCTGTAGCAAGGTTTGCCCTTCAGGGTAGCGGGCGATGGAACCACCGGTACTAACGCCATAGGTACCTCCCTCCTCTTCCCTTACCTTTTCGGTGTAGACGATATCCAGCACCTGATCCAGTATGCTAATGAGTATCTGGTTCTTCAGGGTACGCTCCATGTTGCCGCAGACCACGTTGAAGACCGATGATTTCGGGTTCTGCATGGCACGTGCAAAGAGGTGCTTTTCGCTGCCCTCGCGCAGGTCGAGGGGTACCTTCACGAACTCCCTCTTCTCTACACTGCCCGGCAGCGAGGCCAGGTATTGCTCGATGACCGGTTGAACCTCCTCCTCATTGATGTTGCCCACGAAGGTGAAGACGAAGCTGCCCGGGTTGCTGAAGAGCTCTTGGTACATCTCCATGGCGCGGTCGTAATCGATCATTTTCAGATCCTCCGTTTTCACCCGGTTAGCCAACGGGTTGTCGCCGTAAATCGCGTAGTTCACGGAGTCACTGAATGCCACCATCGGCTCGGCGTCTTGGTTCCTAAGCTGTGTTTCAGTCCGTTGTATGAACGACAGGAAGGCATCCTGGTCTTTCCTGGGGGCGGTAAAGTAGAGGTACACCAGCTGGAGCATCGTTTCAAAGTCCTTGATGGAGGAGGAGCCGCTAAAGCCCTGCGTGATGAGGCTTACCGAGGGACGAGCCGATGCCGTCTTCCCGGCCAACACCTTGGGCAGATCGGTACTGCTGAAGTTGCCCACACCGCCCAGCGTGATCATGGAGCCCATCAACCGGCTGTTGATCGGGTTTTCTTGGACGAACGGCGAGTAACCACCGCTGCTCGTTGCCGACATCAGGATCTGGTCGTCTTTGAAGTCGGTTTTCTTCAGGATTACCTGCATACCGTTCTCCAAAGTCCATACGGAGGCATCCATCGCCTCATCCCGCTCTTTCCTCACTACCTGTCCCGGGGTGGGGGGATCCGCCACCAGTGGTTCGTCGATCGCCTCACCGGCGTAGGGCTCGATCGTTTCTGCCCGTGTTGCGGCCAAGACTCCCAACAACGCCTCTTCACTCGGGTAGATCAACTCCTCTTTCTCGGGACCGGTTATCGCGATCACGATGTTATTTTCTCCGATGAGCTGTGCGACGGTTTGATTGATCACCTCCACCGGTATGTTGGGTGCTATCGCCTGTATGAACTGGTACTCGAACTCGATGCCCGGGAAGGGCTCACCATCGGTGAAAGCCCTAACGTACTCTTGCGTGTAAGCGGAGTTGCGCTGCTTGTCTCGATTGTTGTACGCGTCCTCGTAACTTTTGATGATATTGGTGCGGGCTACCTCGTACTCCGCCGCGGTAAAGCCGTGTCGCTTCACCCGCTCCGTCTCGCGTATCATGGCCGCCAGCGCTTGCTCGACCTTGTCTTCGGCGCTGCTGGCCACTACCGTCCACGCGTCCTTGGTTTTCGCCACGAAGTAGTCATCGTCATACGCGTAGGCGGAGGTGAATGGCGCATCGGGCTTTTGGATGATCTCCTCGAAACGGAGGTTCATCATAGAGGAAGCCGCGTTGAGCAGGTAGTTGGTGAGGTAGCCCAACTGAGTGTTCTTAAGTTCGTTGGGCATGGGGTCGTGCTTGTAGAACAGGAGCAACTGGGTGCCCCGGGCCTCCTTGTCGGTAGCGAGGGCCACGATGGGCTCCTCGTTGTCGGGTACCGGGTAGTAGACCCGCTCCGCACGTTCCTTGTCGAGGGGGATGGTCGAGAAGAGTTCCACCACCTTTTGTTCCATCGCGTCGGCGTCAAAATCACCGACGATGATGATGCCCTGCAGGTCGGGGCGATACCACTTGTGGTAGTATGCCCGGATCTCTTCCGGCTTGAAGTTGTTGATCACGTCGATGCTCCCGATGGGCATGCGGTTAGCGTACTTGCTACCGGGGTACATCTTGGGAAGCAGTTGGTCCCAGAGCCGTTGCTGCGCTCCCCCGCGGGTACGCCACTCTTCTCGTATCACGCCCCGTTCATTTTCCAGCTCCTCCTCTTCGAGCGCGATGGCGCATGACCAGTCGTGCAGCACGAGGAGCGCCGAATCCATTAGGTTCTGGTTGGTGGTGGGGATGTCGCTGATGTAGTACACCGTTTCGTCAAACGAGGTGTAGGCGTTGATGTTGGTTCCAAACTTGATGCCGTTGTCTTGCAGGTAGTTGAGCATCGTTTTTTTCGGGAAGTTCTTCGTCCCGTTAAACGCCATGTGCTCTAAGAAGTGCGCCAATCCCGCCTGGTTGTCCTCCTCCTGCATCGACCCCACTTTCTGTGCGATATAGAAGTCGGCTCTATTCTCGGGCATGCTATTTTGACGGATGTAGTAGGTGAGCCCGTTGTCCAGTTTCCCTGTCTTGACCTTCGGGTCCACCGGCAGGGGAGCGTTCTGTTGTGCATAGGCGACCAGTCCGGTTGCGAGCAACAGGAGTGTGATGAATTTTCTCATATTAAGTATGTTTTTAAATAAGCTATATCCTATCCATGACGATGCCAAGTAGTTCTTCGGTGGAGCCCCGGTAATCGGCGTTCGAGTCGAGGGCAACCCGGTTCGCGATGATGGCGCAGACCGTCATCGCCTTGTGGCCCATCATTTTCGCTAACCCCGCGATCGCGGAGCTCTCCATCTCGTAGTTGGTGATGAGGTGCTCCCCGAAACGGAACGATTCGATCTTAGCATTCAGCTCGGGATCGGCGAGGGGGAGACGCACGTGCCTCCCCTGTGGTCCGTAAAAGCCGGTGGCAGAGATGGTGACCCCACGGATCATGCCGTAACCCACGCGTTCCACCAATTCGTTGTCGGAACTTACCACGTAGGGCGAGCAGTGGAGGGGCGACCAGTTGACGTGCCGTTTGAAGGCCTCTTCGAACGCCACTTCGCGCACTTTCTCGGACCCCGCGTAGTAGTGCAGCAACCCATCGAACCCGAGCGATTTCTCGGAGACCACGTAGGAGCCGACCGGGCAGTGCGGCTGCATGCCACCCGACGTGCCCACGCGGACCATGGTGAGTTGAGTGAACTCCTTCTTCACCTCGCGGGTATTGAAGTCGATATTGGCCAGCGCATCGAGCTCGGTCAGCACGATATCGATGTTATCGGTGCCAATCCCGTGGGAAAGAGCGGTGACCCGCTTTCCCTTGTAGGTGCCGGTCACCGTGTGGAACTCGCGACTGCGGACATCCACCTCGATCTCGTCAAACAGGGATGCGGCTACCGTTACACGGTCCGGGTCGCCCATCATCACGATCTTGGGCGACAGATTCTCCGGTTTCACGTGCAGGTGAAATGCACTCCCGTCGGGGTTGATGATGAACTCCGATTCGGGTATGATTCGTCTACTCATAGTGTGTGTGGTTTCGTTGGTTGGACGTTACTTCTTGTCCTTGCCCCCTTGCGGGCGGGCGATGGCGTCCCGCATATCGGTATCGGCTTGGATATTCTCCATCCGGTAGTAGTCCATGATCCCGAGATTACCCTTACGGAACGCTTCGGCCATGGCGATGGGCACCTCTGCCTCGGCTTCGATCACCTTGGCGCGGGCTTCTTGTGCCTTGGCCTTCATCTCTTGCTCCAGGGCGATGGCCATGGCACGTCGCTCTTCTGCCCGTGCCTGCGCGATGTTCTTATCGGCCTGCGCCTGGTCCATCTGCAGCACGGCACCGATGTTCTTACCTATGTCGATATCGGCGATGTCGATGGAGAGGATCTCGAACGCAGTACCCGCGTCGAGCCCCTTCCGCAGTACCACCTTCGAGATGGAGTCGGGGTTCTCGAGTACCGACTTATGGGAGGTGGATGACCCGATGGACGACACGATGCCTTCCCCAACCCGGGCGAGGATGGTCTCCTCTCCCGCACCCCCCACGAGGCGTTTGATGTTGGCCCGCACCGTGACTCGCGCCTTCGCGATCAGCTGAATACCGTCGATCGCCACCGCCGAGACGGGGGGTGTATCGATTACTTTCGGGTTTACCGACATGCGCACAGCCTCCAGCACGTCGCGTCCCGCCAGGTCGATCGCGGTGGCCATCTGGAAGGTCAGCTCTATGTTCGCCTTCGATGCCGATACCAGGGCATGTACCACGTTCTCCACGTGACCCCCCGCGAGGTAGTGCGCCTCCAGGTTGTCGCGCGTCACGTTCTTTAGCCCGGCCTTGTGCGCTTCAATCATCGCGTAGACGATGGTGTGGGGCGGTACCCGACGGAGACGCATCAGGAAGAGTTGTACCAGCGAGATGCGTACCCCGGCAGAGAGCGCGTTGATCCACAAGAAAAACGGCACGTAATGGAAAAAAATCAACAGGAAGATGATGATCACGGCAATCGTGATGATCAAAGGAAATGATAATGCCATAATGCTTTTTATTAAATGTTGTTATATAGTTAATGGTTTTTATATTTGTCTTTAGCTTGCTAACCTCAAGGAAATGAAGCGATTGTGCTGAATGTCCTGCTGAGTCAATTATACTTTTGTGGGTGAGTGAATGACAAGTAAATCAGAGAGTTGTGTCGTGTGATCAATTATTCACTCTTTTTTTAACGAGGATGTTGTAGCTTTTCACCCTCACCACCTCCACCTCGGTCTCCTCATCGATGAACTCGCCGTCGTACGATTTCCCCTCCACCTCTACATCGTTCACCAGAACCTGGCCGATGGGGTTGAGGCGGGAGAGGGCCACACCGACATCGCCCACCTCGATCTCCTTGAGGTGGCTGACATCCACGCTTTCCTCGATATTGGTCTCCAGGGCGATTCTCCGAAGCGAGTTCGATTTGATGAGCCAGACGAAGGACCCTCCCAACAGCAGTGCGGAGCCGGCCAGCGTGATGTTTCCCGCCGTGCTGCCCAAGAACATGTACGCGTAAACGATTCCCCCGATGATGAAGAGGGCGCCCGCGATCCCCGCGATGCTAACACCGGGGAGCAAGAATATCTCGATAAGCATGAAGATGATCCCCAATACTATGAGCCCGATTACAACGATGAGGTTAAGTGTCATACTGTTTAATTGAAAATATTACGTATCTCTTGGTTTCTCGCTTGAATCTCCAAGCGTTTTATCTCTTTGTAAAGCGTGGATGCCTCTCTCTCCATACGGAGGATCTCTATGCGCAGGGAGCCGCTGTCACTACCCCCGGCTGCGTATTTTTCCCTTTGCTCGGCGAGCTCGTTGTTCAGCTCCCATAGTTGGTTCGACAGTCCTCGCGCTTGGGAATAGATGGACTGTGCCTGCCTGTCCTTAAAGTCGGATAGCGAATGGTAGGTTACCAGGTCATTGATAACGAAGTTGAACTCGCCCGTCACATCCTGTTCCACGATTACCTTCTCTTGTGCCGATGCCCTCAACGCAGTGTAGTCAGTGCCCTCCTTCCATGAATCCCGGATAGAGGTGATCGCGGCGCGGCGCGCCATATAGCCCTCTTCCTCCCCTTCAATCAGGGTGACCCTTTCGTTGGGGATAAAGGTGTAGATGCAAACCTGCCCTTCCGGCTGAAAGCGGTCTGACGCGAACCACCCGATACCCTTCTGTTCGTCGATGGCCATCATGTAGTCGTTGAAGGGGGAGTTGAACGGCATGTTCAACTGGTTGGGTACCAGGTAACTGTCGGTTGCCAGGTTGTACCGGGTCACGTACAGGTCGTACCCGCCAAAGGATTGATGGTCGGTGGAAGCGAAATAGAGCGTGAGACCGTCACTCATCACGAACGGGTAAGCCTGGTGACCGGTGGTGTTAATCGTTTGGGGTAGGGCCTTTTCATTGCCAAACGTGTCGAGTAGCTTCTCCATCGTGAAGAGGCTGGTACTGCCTCCTAATCTATCACCCCGGGCGAAGAACACCTTGTTTTGCCGTTCGTTCATGTGGAGTGTCTCCCCGGCGTTAACCGGCTCCTTGAAAAACTGGCCCAAGGGCATCAATGAACCGGCGGCTTGGCTTAGGTTGTATGCCGAGAGGAAATCACTCTTGGGTACCACTACGCTATCGATAAGCTGTACGTCCTCGGTGCGGTTCACCGCACGTTGCAGCTTGTCGGCGTACTCCCTCTCCTGCTCCAACCGATCCAGCGCTTCGTTGTTCCTTCGATGAAACTTCTGGTACTTCTCGAACTCTGCCTCTGCCTCCTCGAAGCGGTATAACTTCACCAGCAGTTTCCCCAGGTAGAGGTAGCCCTCGGGAATCTTTTTGGAGGAAGCGAATTCGAGGTATCCCTTCGCTTCTAATATCCTGCCTGTCTCGTAGAGACAGACGCCCACCCATTGGTTGAGGGGTGCGTTGTCAGGCTTCTCCTGGTATTCTTGTTGAAAAACGGGCAACGCCTCGGCGTACCGCCCCTCAAGGTACCACCCCCTCGCCTCGTCCAGCGTTTGTGCACGGAGCGGTGCACCCAGTAGGATAAAAAAGAAAATAGCCTGTATATATCGAATTTTCATTGAGTCATTTAGTTTTTAGACGGTTCAAAGATAGCAATTTGTTTCCTTTTCGTTCCATATTTCTCCGGATTATTTATTTTTATACCTTTGTTGTCTCGAATTGGCCATGTTTCATTTTATACGTTATGCATGAGAAAATAGTTATCCTTGATTTTGGTTCATCGGTCACGCAACTGATAGGGCGCCGCGTGCGGGAGCTGAACTGTTACTGCGAAGTTTTCCCCTATCACAAGTTTCCTGTTGATGATCACTCTGTTAAGGGCGTGATCCTTTCGGGTGGCCCTAAGTCGGTTAACGGCCTTGCTTCACCAGCTGCTTCTGCTTCATCAGGCGTTGCCCCATCGGCAGGCGCTTCCAGATCAGCCGATGTTTCATCGCCGGTGGGCATTTCCTCCTCAAAGGGTGAACCTTTCCCGTCCAACGTACCCGACCCGTTAGTGACAAAACTGAACGAATTACGTGGGAAGTTCCCCGTTTTGGTGGTTAGTCCCGCTGCGCAACAGGGTTGTCATGGCGACTTCCCGGAAGATATTCAGGTACACGCACCGGAACTGTTCCAAGCTGACGAGGGGTTGAAAATAATGGATGACTTCCTCTCGACCTGTGGCGTGACGAGGGATTGGACCCCCGCGTCGTTTATCGCGACCACCGTACGGCAGCTCAAAGAGATGTTGGGCAATGACAAGGTGATCCTCGCCCTCTCCGGGGGGGTGGATTCATCGGTCGCCGCGGTGCTGTTGAACAGGGCTATTGGGAAGAACCTCACCTGTATCTTCGTGGACCATGGGCTGTTGCGGAAGAACGAGTTCGAGTCCGTATTGGAGAATTACGAGCATCTGGGACTTAACGTGATTGGCGTGAACGCGAAGGAGCATTTTTACAAGGAGCTACAGGGGGTGACCGATCCGGAGAAGAAGCGGAAGATTATCGGGAAAGGGTTTATCGACCTGTTCGAGAGTGAGGCAAAAAAACTGGAAGGGATCCAATGGCTTGCCCAGGGGACCATCTACCCCGATATCATCGAGTCGATCTCCCTCACCGGTACCACCATAAAAAGTCACCACAACGTGGGGGGGCTGCCCGAGAAGATGCACCTGAAGCTGTGCGAGCCGCTGAAGATGTTGTTCAAGGATGAGGTGCGTTCGGTTGGGCTTGAATTGGGGATGGCTCCTCACCTGATTCATCGCCACCCGTTCCCCGGCCCCGGGCTGGGTATCCGTATCTTGGGGGAGATCACCCCGGAGAAGGTGCGTATCACCCAGGAGGCCGATGCCATCTTTATCTCCCACCTGCGCTCTTCGGGTCTGTACGACCGGGTGTGGCAGGCGGGTGCCATCCTACTGCCTGTACGGTCGGTGGGCGTGATGGACGATGAACGCACGTACGAGTATACCATCGCTTTGCGGGCCGTGAGCTCTATCGATGCCATGACGGCCAACTGGGTTCACCTGCCTTATGACTTCTTGGCGACGGTCTCCAACGAGATCATCCACAAGGTAAAGGGGGTGAATCGCGTGGTGTACGATATCTCCTCCAAGCCGCCCGCGACCATCGAGTGGGAATAGGTCGGCCGGTGGATGGGGGTGTATCGGAAGGGATCGCAACATTCGGCGGATAAGTGACACCTTATGAGTGAAACCGGGAGGGTAGGGGCAAGGGCTACGATTGGTCCGGTTGTTTCTTTTGCTCCGGCTGCCTAAGTTCGGGGTACGCGATACGGGTGTGGTATACGGTAAGTAGCTTGTTAACAAATACCTCTTTGACCGTTTGGATATCGCGGAATGTCAACGGCGACAATCTAAAGCAGCCCTCCTCTAACTGCGTGTCGATGATCTTCTCCACCAGTCCGCGAATCGACGTCTCGTTATACTCCTTCAAGCTGCGCGAAGCTGCCTCCACCGCGTCGGCCATCATCAGGATGGCGGTCTCCTTCGAGAAGGGGTCTGGCCCGGGATACCTGAAGTCGGCATCGTTAATCTCTTTGCCGGGGTTCGCGTTTTTCCACGAGGTGTAGAAGTATTTGGTCACGCTGGTGCCGTGGTGGGTTTCGATGAAGTCGATGATCTGCTTGGGCACGTTATTCTTCTGAGCGATTTTTACCCCGTCTTTCACGTGGTTGATGATGATGCGGGCGCTCTCTTCAAAGGGTAGCCCCGCGTGGGGGTTCATGCCCGGTGGCTGGTTCTCGGTAAAGAAGGCGGGGTTTACCATCTTCCCAATGTCGTGGTAGAGAGCCCCCGTTCGTATGAGCGAGCCGTTGGCACCCAGCTTGCTGGCCGCTGCCATAGCCAGGTTGGAGACCTGCAGCGAGTGTTGGAACGTGCCGGGCGCCTTTTCTGATAACTCTTTCAGTAGCGGTCGGTCGATGTTGGAGAGCTCGACCAGCGTTACCCCCGAGATGAACCCGAATGAGCGCTCCACGAGGTAGACCAGCGAGTAGGAGAAGAGGATAAGGATGAAGTTGATCAGGAAGTAGATCAACATCACCCAGTCGGCCTCCTTAACGGTACCTTCTTGATGTAGTACCAGTCCCAGGTAGACCACGATATAGGTGAAAAGAATGAAGAACGAGCTTTTTATCAATTGTGAACGCTCCGATAACTCTTTCAGCATGAAGATGGAGGTCATGGCTGCCAGCACCTTTATAACGATAAACTCGAACGGGAAAGGCACCATGAGCGAGCTCAACAAAATGGTTGTTAGGCTCGCGAACAGGGCGGTACGTGAATCGATGAACGTGCGGACCATGATGGTCACGATCACGTAGGGGATGATATAGACGTTGAACAGGTTGAAATGTACCGTGATGGCGGTGAGTGCCACGAAGAATACGATAAGCGACACCATGAAGAAAACCCGTTTACGCTTCCTGTATTCCAACGGCCGAAAGTAGAGTAGGTACATGTAAAAGCTGCCGAGAATCAGAGTCACCAGCAGGAAGTTCCCAAAGATCTTCGAGACGTTGGCGCCGCTTCCGCCGCTTCGCTCCTCGGATACCCGTTTGAGCGACGAGAGGATGTTGTAGGTATGGGTGTCCACGATCTCCCCCTGATCGATAATCCGTTGCCCTTGTTGCACCATCCCTCGGCTAATGTCTACCTGTTGCACGAACTCCCTCCTCGCCTTATCGGAGGTGGTGGCGTCATAGACGATGTTTTCGCGAATGTACTCGTTGATATTCGCGGCTTTTAACGTGTTGAGGTCGGTCTCTTTCGGTGCATCCGCGAGTACTTTCTCGTACGCCGAGCGAATCGTGAAGAAGCCATCGATCTCCCTGGATTCTGCCACGTTTCCTCTCTTTAGGCGCAAGGCGCCAGTGCGGGAGGCATGAATGCGGTCGTAGTCTTCCGAGCGCATGATACCATTACTGTAGATATCGACCAGCTTTTCTCGTAGATATACCTTCAGCTTGGGAGGGAGATCCGAGAGCCTGGCGTTCATGTTCACATCCACGTCAAAGTTGGCCAACGCGTCTGCTTGGACGTCATCATTAACGGTAAAGTAGGGCTCATAGAACTCCAGGATGCTGTCCTGTTCTGCTTTTAGCTGATCGGCAGGTTTGTAGATCGGGAAGTCGAACGGGGCGGTTAACAGGCCATACTGCCACGGCCTCCCTTCGTCAAACGAGTAGCTGAAACTGCTTTGTTTGGGGAAAATATAGGTAATCAGCAGGATTGCCACGATGAACATAAGCGGCACAAACAGTTTGGTCCGGATACGGGACTTTCTCTTTTTCCTTGGTTGGGTTGTGCTCATAGGGTCTATTTTTTATCAAATAAACAAAAAAAAAACGATATATCTCCCTTTTTATACAAAAAAACCATGGGATAGTACATAGATTCAAATCGTCATCCGCTCCTTGGGAATCATTTCCGCGACACGACTCTGTGCCCGAGGGTCTTGGTACCACTGTCGAGGGGCGATGATCGTTTTGTTTTCGTTACCGTTGAGCCACGCGGCCCACCAGCTGTAGGAGCTGTTCGCGATGATGTTGTAATTGGTAAGAAACTTTAAACGGGACGAAGCTTGAAAAAATGCGTAATCTCCTGAAAAACCGTACAATCTCCCGAAAACTCGCTTTCCCGCTGTAAGTTTCAATTAAATAGACTATTTTTGTGGTGTACCGTTTTAAGACGAAACTGTCGTCGCTTAAGAGGATTTACTTCGGGTTGCCGAATTTCACGGTAACGAGCGGTTGGCTGAGGAAGCGAAAGCGTACGCGAATCGGTTTTCGTCCAATCAACATTTTTAAAGAATTCGAGGAGATTTATGCGACCATTTGACATTGACCTTGTTTACCTGTGGGTGGATGGAAGTGACCTGGAATGGCTGACCAAGAAGAACCGATTCCTGGGGTTACAGACTCACTTTAGCGAGGAGGCCATCACGAAAGCCCGGAACGCCGATAACGGGGAGCTGATGTATTCGCTGCGTTCGATGGAGAAGCATGCCCCGTGGATCCGCAAGGTGTTTATCGTGACGGACGAGCAGACCCCACGTTGGCTCGACCTGACCAATGATAGGGTGGAGGTGGTGGATATACGGCAGCTACTACCCCCTGAATCGCTGCCTTGTTACAATTCGGTGGTTATTGAGCACTGCTTATGGAAGATACCGGACCTGTCCGAGCACTTTCTCTACGCGAATGACGATATGTTTTTCCACAAACCACTCACACCAAGCTTCTTCTTTACATCGGGAGGTCATCCCGTGGTGCGTTTGCAACGTGCGTTCATGGGGAAGTGGGTGAATCAGGTGAAGCACCGCCTCTCTATCCCTACCAACATTTATCGAAAAACCATCCACCGCGCCGCCTTGCTGATCGAGGAGAAGTTCGGCAGGTACTACTCGGGAACCCCCCACCACAACATCGACGCGTACCTGAAGTCGGACTACAGGCGGGTTTCCGAGGTCGATTTCAAGGAGGAGATATCGGCCACGCTAACCCACCACGTCAGGACCGAGGAGGATATTCAGCGGATTATTTACCTCTATTACGCGCTGGCGATTAACCGCGGGGAGTTGCGTTACGTGGGGCGTAACGAGTCGTGTAGGATACGGCTACATAAACCTGATTTTTCATACTTTATCAACAAGTACAATCCCTCCCTCTTTTGTCTTAACGACAGCCACCATGCCACCGATGACGACAGAAAACGGGTGGAGCCATTCCTGCTGTCGCTCTTCCCGGAGAAATCCTCTTTCGAGAAATAATGGTGGCGTAAGGGTGTCCCGTGGCACTCATCTTTGCCCCAACAAGTAATTTTTCTCACTCGGGAACGGTGTTTGTTTTAGCGCCTAAGAACACCCGTTTTACAGTTCGAAGGGAAAATGGTCGCGTGGGGTTTTCACCGCTGAAGACCAGTAACACCCGTTTTATATTTCAAAGGTCGACTTCTCGGGCAGGATGGTTTCAAACGCCTGCTCGATCTCTGTCATCACCCGCTCGTAATCGCGAATATGCTGGTTATCGTTCAGGCAAACCAGCTTGTAGCTTTGGTCGTAGAGCGCCTTGATCGCTTGCTTTGACCGCAACAGCAGCGGGAACATCTTCGTGTCTTGGTAGGTGTTGTATGGGTTGAACTGGGAGCGGCAGATTTGCCACGTGCGGAACAGCTCCTGCGTGTAGTCGTCAGGGCTTCGGAAGCGGTTCTCCGAGACGGCCGTGAGGCGGTCGCCCGCGTATTCCCACACCTCTTTGAAGGTCGATTTCAGGTAGGGTTGCGCGTTGTGCGGGGTGATGAGGGTCACGAACTTGCCGTACGGTTTCAGCAGGCGGGTGAGCCTCGATTTTTTCCCGTACGGGGGGTGGAACCACTTGTCGTGGTCACGTTTGAGCACCTCCCGTTTGTTGAAACGCTCGTTGATAACGCGGATGTTGTTTTTTAAGCACTTGGCCCAAAGCCCCAGCCCCGAGTTATAGCGGAAAGCGGCAATGTCGTTGGGCAGTCCATCCCGGAAAAACCGCTCTTTGGGGAGGTGGTTGATGATGAAAAAGTCATCGTTGAAGTAGACGAACTGGTCGGCTAAGTTAGGTATCTTGTGGAGGTAGATCTCGATGAGGGAAGAGTTGAACACGGGCAGGAACTTCTCCGGGATGTAGTCGGTGTGGCTCACCAGTTGCAACTTGGGATGGGAGGCGTTGAGCCACTTCGGCTTCTGGTCGCACGTGACGAAATGAACCTTCCTAACCCAGGGGGCGAACTTTTCCACTCCCCGGAACCAGTACTTTAAGAACCCGTGGTCCCGAAAGCGGGCTTCCGATACTTCGTTCTTGGTGTTGTCGATCTTACCGGAGTATTTGGCGAAATCGGCCTTCCAGCTCGGGTCGTCCATATCGACCCAGGTTACTACAAAATCAATCTCCATCACTTCTGTTGTTTATTGATGTAATCGCCCCCTCGATTCGGCGGATGGTCTCTCTCTTACCGATCAGTTCAGTGATCACGAATATGGCGGGCCCCTTGGGTTCCCCCACGATGGCGAGGCGCAACGCGTTCATGATGCCGCCCATGTTGAAGCCGTTGTCGCTGATCCACTGCTTCACGACCGTTTCCTGATGATTGGCGGAGAAGTTCTCCATCGACCCGAACAGCTCGATTAACTGCCGCATTTGCTCGGGCGTCTCCTCTTTCCACCGCCTGCGGACCGTCTTCTCGTCGTAGCTCGTCGGTGCCTCGAAGAAGAAGTGTGACTGCTCCCACAGCTCCTTCAGGAAGTGGACCCTGTCTTTGATCAGCCCCACGATCCGGGCCACCTTTTCAATGGATACCGAGATTCCCTTTTCTTCCAAAATGGGGTGAAACTGTTCGGCGATCACCAGGTTGGGCATCTTCATGATGTACTGGTGGTTGTACCACTTCGCCTTATCGATGTCGAACTTGGCACCGCCCTTGCTGCACCGCTCGAAGGAGAAAGCCTGGATAAGCTCGTCCAGCGTGAACAGCTCTTGCTCCGTGCCGGGGTTCCATCCCAGGAGGGCTAAGAAGTTGATGACCGCTTCGGGAAGGTAACCAGCCTCGCGGTAGCCCATGGAGAGCTGACCCGATGCGGGATCTTTCCACTCCAGCGGGAAGACGGGGAATCCCAGGCGGTCGCCGTCCCGCTTGCTCAGCTTCCCGTTTCCTTCCGGTTTGAGCAATAATGGCAGGTGGGCGAACCTTGGCATGGTTTTCTCCCAACC
>JGI24709J26583_10000509_pt1 | contig 33167 bp, 26 predicted proteins | sample BioPla2DNA1_FD_26583 | JGI IMG/M metagenome (IMG submission 26583) | reverse complement strand
TCAACTAGTTTACGTGCCTCCTCTATGTTTTGGGCAGGGATCTTTGCATCCTCATTAAGTGCCCAAGTAAATAGCGGGGAAATGTAGTATTCTGCCTTGGCACCATTGCCTTTTATGCCTTTTTCGTAGATTTCATCGCGATCAAGTGCTAGGTTGAAAGCTTTGCGCATACGGACATCAGCAAAGGGACCTTCTTTAAAGTTAAAGGTGAAATATGTGCGGTTAGCATAGAGGTTGAACCTGGTTGTGTATTCAGGATTGTTGATATATTTATCATGGTCAACACCTGGTATAAAGCTGCCCATTATATCAATTTCTCCGTTTTGCCAAGCCTGATATTCAGTCTGGTCATCAGGAATTATCTGAAAAATAAGCTTATCAAGATACGGACCTTCACCCCAATAATCTTCATTCTTGACTAGGGTTACGGCTACACCAGAAGTGAAGTTTTCAAACTTGAAGGGTCCGGTGCCTATGGGGTTCATGTTGGCAGGGTTAGTCAGCCAGTCAGTACCTTCATAGATGTGTTTAGGCATGATGAATATGCCGTACCAAGCTAAGAAGCCCATAATGCCGGAATCGGGATACTCTAGGTTGATAACAACAGTATTATCATCTGGAGTAAGCACTTCCTTAATGGAAGCTAGGTTGTTAGAAGCAACACCTTTTTCAGCTTTAATGGTGTCATATGTCCATTTTACGTCTGCTGAGGTGAAAGGTGTACCGTCATGCCATTTGACGTTTTCAGCCAGATGGAAAGTAATGCTTTTGCCATCCTCAGAAAAATCCCAACTTTGTGCTAAATCCGGGACGATATCCATGTCCATGGTCATGGAGACTAATGCGTTGAATACGTTTGAGTTGATGGGCAGAGCATAGTCGTCTGAACCAGAGTCAGGATTGAAGCTCTGAGGATCGCCTTTAAGGCCGATAATCAGCGTTCCGCCAGACTTTGGTGTAACAGCTTCTGCCAGTGCGCCCATGGAAAGGCCCAGGGCAATTAAGATTGCAAGGAACAGTGATAGGGTCTTTTTCATGTTGGTTCTCCTTTTAAAATATATTATTTCAATGACAACTTTTTAAAGTTGACACCAAAATTTCGTTTATAATGCGCTAGCAATCGCAAGTCCTGAAGCTAGCTGAGTGCCAACCAGTTTACGAATAGGAATTACTGAATACTGGAGCACATTCTCAGCCTTATTTGCGTCCACTTTCATAAGCTCCTCGCATTCATCCTTAAGTTGCTTTAAACGCTTAGCAGCATCAGGGGCAGGAGATTTAACCAGCTCATGCTCCATGCTGCGGATTAGAAGTCCCCATGTAAAGAGCATATAAAAATATGGCATGTCTAGGTTAGACATAGCTTCAGATTCTTTGCAGGNGAGATTATATTCAGCATTATTCTGCGCAAAGGTACGTTCAGCACGGATAGATGCCTCNGAATTTTCGACACCCATTTTCACCATTTTAGCGAAGGGATTATCAGGAGAGATAAGATCTTCNATTGCATGGTAGTATTTATTACGGANCTTGCTTTGCGCTTCTACTATTTCCAGTTTCTTCATTACAGCTTCAAGACGGGTAAAAGGCATCTCCTTGTTGCTTTGGATACGCGGTTCAAAGAAATAGGGTACTTCCGTAACTAGGGTTGTGCAGTCATCTCCTGCATATGTTGAACTAGCTTCACCATGTTTCATTAAAGCTAACGGATCTTCACCTACACTTTCATAGTAATCATAACTGTCGGCAGCAGAGGTCATTTTGAAAACTGCCGGAGCAAAGGGGATGATATAAGGCATTTCTGGCTCACCAAGATCAAGGGGAATATTTCGGCTTAATGCTGCTTGATGAAGCTTTTCATAAACATGTGCTTCTTGTGGCTTTGATATATACCAATATGCTCCACCAAAGCCACTATTATGTAAAGAATAGAGGAAGATAGGTTTAGTTTCATCAATAATCTTCATCAGTGCCTGTGTTTCTGGAATAGGCTTATTGAAACTATAACGCTTGTATTCCATAGGGAAAGTCCACTCTACTTGCTCATAACCGGCAGGGCGGAAATAATTACGTGTATAATGGTAGAGGGTAAAGGGACCTTTAAACCATCCTTCATTCAGCCTAGTACCATCCACGTCGGATACAGGCATAATATACCAAGTAAAATCAAGCGCTTTGCGCAAGGTATCATCTTCTGCAATGGCTCTTACAAAATAGTGAGCCATCATAGCGCCGATTGGCTCATTGGGATGAGGACAACCAAACATCAAAGCATTACGACTGCCCTTTCCAACTTTAGCGCAAAGAATTGGGCTGCCCTTGCGGCTTTTTCCTGCTTCAAAAACAGTTACCTTTTCCGGGTATTCTTGACCTAACTTAATTAGCGCTTGGTCAATTTCATCTACGGTTAGGAAATGGGTATAATCAGGTATATTGTTTAAAATTTTTTCAAAGTTCATTGTTTATCTCCTTTTTAGCATAAAAACAGCTGTATTGATGCCCATTTACATCTGTTGCGGACGGATATTCATGTTTGCAGCGCTCTTGTCGCATATAGCATCGAGGCTCAAAATAACAACCGGGACCGGTGCCGATCGGAGTTGGCGGTTCACCATCAATTCGTATAATATCTTTTTTCTCAAGGGGATTTATGGAAGCAGAATTAGAAATCAATGCACGTGTATAAGGATGGATAGGATTATGCAATACATCATCAGTTTCGCCGTATTCAACAATACGCCCCAAGTACATAACAGCCACCTTGTGAGATATATAACGAGTAGTTGAAATATCATGGCTAATAAAGACCATGGATGCATTTTGCTCTTGGGAGAGTTCTTCAAGCATATTTATTATATCTGCCCTGATAGAAACATCTAACATAGATACAGGTTCATCAGCAACAACGAAAGAAGGTTCCAGTAGCATGGAACGCAAAATAGATATACGCTGCAGTTGTCCGCCTGATAATTCATGAGGATAGCGGCTGATATAATCTTTAGCAGGTTTAAGCCCTGCTTGCTCCAAAATATCTAGGCAGATGCTGTAACGTTCCTGTGAAGTCTGCCCTATACTGTGCAGTTTAAGGGGTGCCATTAGTATTTGTTCAATGGATTCCCGAGGGTCAAAAATATCGTAGGGATTCTGAAAAATCAATTGTACTTTTCGACGGAAATTCAGCTGTTGTTTACTGCCAATCTCTTTTGTATTAATACCGTCAATCACTATATCCCCGGAGGTGGGTTGTTCTAGGCTTATTAGTAACCTAGCTAGCGTAGATTTGCCGCAACCAGATTCACCAATCAATCCTAAAATTTCACCACGACGGATATCTAAACTAACGCCATCCACTGCTTTGACTATCTGCTTGCGCTGTCTTTTTCCGGTGCTGGAGATTACAGATTTTTGCACATAATGCTTAGATACGTCCCTAAGGCTGACTACGATTTCTTCTTGCTGTGTCATTGTTTTTCATCTCCTTCAACTAGAAAACAGGCTACCCGCCAGTGTTCTCCAAGTAATATGTCGCTAGGACGCTCCTTATGACATCTATCAACTGCGTGAGGGCAACGGGGCGCAAATACGCAACCGGGAATGCGCATACTTAAGTCTGGAAGCGAACCAGGGATACCCCTTAAAGACTGGCGTTCGCCATGAAAAGCGGGGAAGGATTTTAGAAGACCTTGAGTATAAGGATGTTTTGGGGTAACGAGGACCTGGTCAGTCCATCCGCTTTCAACGATGCGTCCAGCATACATTACCACGACTTTTTTGCATGTAGTAGCAACTACTGATACGTTGTGGGTGATTACAATACTTGCCATTTTTTCTTTTTCTTGGAGGGTCACTAATTCTCTTAGAATTTGTCCCTCCGTGATAACATCAAGGGCAGTGGTTGCTTCATCAAGTATAACAAGTGCAGGGTGGAACATTAGACTTAGTGCGATAGCTACTCTCTGAGCCATACCACCTGAAAGTTCATGAGGATATGCGTCATAAACACGGGAAGATAAACCAACTTTTTCAAAAAGATTATATCCCATTTTACGGCATTCACTATCTGAAGCCGATGGCATATGCACCCTGTATATGGCTGCCATCTGCTTACCTACTTTATGTACCGGGCTTAAACTGTTCATAGACTTCTGGAATACCGCAGATAACTCCTTCCATCGAAGTTTGGCGTAATCTTCTCTGGAAAGACCAATCAAATTGGTGTCTTTAAAAATAATTTCACCATCAATAGAAGTGATATTAGCAGGCAAGAGACCTAATATTCCCATTGCAAGCGTCGATTTTCCGGAACCTGATTCTCCAACAATACCGAGAGAATCTTGGGTTTCCATTGTAATGTTCACATCATCGCAGGCGAGGATATCCTGTCCTTCCATTTTGTATACAATATTTACATTACGTATATCAAGCAAAGCCATGATTTTCTCCTTATTATTCTAGGATAGTAGTTTACTGTAACTTTTGCAGCTTGGGTGTAAGCAAACGGTTGAGACCATCGCCTAATAGGAAGAAAGTCCACACACAGAAAACCGTTGCTAAACCCGGGAAAGTGCTAACCCACCAGCCATTTGAAATAAAACTGCGTCCTTCAGATATTATCTGTCCCCAAGATATGATATTTCTATCGCCAAGACCTAGAAAGGCAAGTCCGGCTTCGGTTAGTATGGCACCAGATATATTCATTGTTGTGTTAACTATTATTGGATAAATACCATTAGGCAGCACATGCTTAAATAGTATCTGCCATTTTCCCTTACCAATGGTTTGAGCGCCTTTAACAAAGTTACGTTGTTTAAGGGAAACAGCCTGAGTGCGCATTAGGCGGGCATTGCTAGTCCAAGTAGTAAGCCCGATTACAACCATCATGTTTATAATGCTTCCACCAAAAAGAGCAATGACAATAAGAATAAGGAANAATGTGGGTGTCATGTCAAATATATTAATAATAAAGGTAAGAATNTGGTCAAATTTGCCGCCAAAATATCCCGAAACAGCTCCAACCATTGTACCAATTAAAGCGGAAATACCGGCAGCTATAAAACCTACAATCAAAGATGTACGGGTACCATTGAGTATACGCGAAAGTAAATCACGCCCATATTGATCAGTTCCAAGCAAATGTTCTTTTCCGGGNGGCGCTAAGATTTGATCGTTTAACACCCAAGGGTCATAGGNCTGAAATGCTGGTCCAATAATGGCAAGAATTATTAAAATAGCAAGAAAAATGATTCCAAGACGCAGAGGGAATATAGACCATGCCTTCTGGAAACTAAGTGCTGATTTCTTTTTCATAATACATTCCTCCAGTCAAATTGCGTTGAGGTTAACAACTTATTCCAGACGTATTCGAGGATCAAGCGCCGCACATACAACATCAACTAAAATTGTAGCGCTAACCAACATCATTGAGAAAATAAAATAAACACCGCTCAAAACTGAATAATCACGTTTGGTTATGGCATCTAACAGTAGTCTGCCCATACCCGGCCAGGCGAATACAATTTCAATCAAAGATGCCCCCATAAAGCAGCCTGCTAAACTAAGTCCAAAAATAGTGACAGTGGGGAGGAGTGCGTTTTTNAGTACAAATTTACGGAAAATTTGTTTTTCATTCATGCCGGAGGCTCTAAAGAGAGTAATATAGTCTTCAGACATAACTTGTAGTACCGCAGCTCGCGTAATACGAAAGTAGCGAGGCACATTGAGCAATACTAAGCAAATAACCGGTAGCGCTAAATGATACAAAACATCCAACACGTGAGCCCATCCGGTGTAGCCAGCGCGCATNTTTATCATACCCATTGTTGGAAACCACTTTAGCCTAGATGCAAATAGTAAAATCAACATAAGTGCAAGCCAAAACCCGGGCATAGCATCAAATATATAGGATATGCTTGAAAAAAAACGGTCCATCCGCGAATCGCGAGTACGTGCAGCTGCAAGACCAAGTGCNGAACCTATAACTAGAGCCAGTATAGCAGCAGAAAAAGTCATTAAAAAGGTGGGNAAAAGCCGCTGACCGATTAAGCNCATAACTGGTTGATTATTTCTGTACGAATAGCCAAAATCACCTCTGGCTATATTTGATAGATATATGCCAAACTGAGTTAATATCGGCTTATCTAAACCATATTTACTAATAAGATGATCAATCATCTCCTGATTAGGATTATCCATTCCTGCCATTATGGTAATGGGATCACCAGGGGCAACGCGGATCAGCACAAAGTTGATTGCTACAGAAAGTACTACAGCAACCAGACCGATAATCAGGCGTTTCATTACATACTTCGTCAAGCCAATCCCTCCTTCTTTAATTACATATATTATCAAAAATCTAATGCTACAACAAGAGGAGAAGCTATATATCGTGTATAAAAACAAATTTAAAACCGGACAATATGTTAACCGAACAGCAGTAAAAATACTAATCAATTGATATCAATTTCTTATAAAAAATTTAGGGTACCTAGAAGTATGTTGAAATTTAATTGTCTGTTATCATTTTAAAAAGAAAAATGAATTTTTTGTGTATTTATTCAAAATATAGATAATTAATGCATAGTAAGAATTTTATTTTGCAGGTGCATATGTTAGAACTGCTCAACAAAGGTTTACCTTTATGAATTAGTTACAATGTGATAAAATGATTCCGTGATTTGAAACTACTGTCGTTTAGTTTGGGGGTATAATCATTTTTTTTCTTTTTATAAATTCTCTTCTCATAGTATTCTGTAAAAGGGTTCTAAAAAAACAAGTAAAGGATAGCTAGGTGATTTTATGAATAATGCAGATATTAAGGTGAATGTCTTAAAAGAAAAATTTAGATATAGGATAATGTATTTATACTCAGTACTTGTTATATTTGCAGGGCTTTTTCTGGGTTCCTTTAGAGAAATTATTGATGGTATTTTGAGAATTATTGTTTCGCCCTCAATACTAATAACTGACTACTTTGCACTTGGTGGCATAGGGGCTAGCCTTGTAAATAGCGGAACTCTGATGCTGCTTTCAACGCTAATTGCACAAATAAGCAAAGCTCGTATGAGTGGTTCACTGATTGCCGCTATTTTTACAGTTGGCGGGTTCGCCCTTTTTGGGAAAAACATCTACAATGTTATAAGCATTGTTTTGGGAGTATATCTATATAGTCTTATCAGGAAAGAAAACTTTTCAAAACTCATAACAGTTGCACTTTTTGGCACTTCGTTGGCACCTGTGGTTAATCAACTAAGCTTTGGAATGAACCTGAACCCCTTAATTGGAATAGCGCTTGGAAACATAGTTGGAATATTTATAGGTCTTGTTCTTGCTCCCCTTGCTGCGAGTTTCGTAAAATTCCATCAAGGTTTCAATCTCTATAATATAGGATTTACAACTGGAATCGTTGGTATGTTTTTAATGTCTCTTTTCAGGAGTACAGGTTATAATCACGAAATAGTGTCAAATGTTTACCTGAAAACTGATATCACACTTACCGTATTCTTAATATTTTATTTTATTTCTATGGCAGTCTTTGGAATTATATTTGTAAAAAATAATTTTAGTAACTATAGTAAATTACTAAATACCAAGATTAAGGCTGCAACTGATTTTGTTGAGCTAGGCGTATTTTCACTTGTTTTACTTAATATGGGAGTATTGGGCATTATATCTACTATTATTGTTTTGATTTTTAAAGCACCTTTAAATGGACCGCTCGTTGGTGGAATTTTCACGGTTGTTGGTTTTGGAGCCTTTGGTAAACATCCTAAGAATGCGCTTCCAGTTATGGCAGGAGCTATTCTTGGTTTTCTATTTATGGGTGTATCTCTTGGAACAACCGGTGCCATGTTGACGGTACTTTTTTCCACTACTCTTGTACCAATAGCCGGTCATTACGGCAATTTGGCAGGGATAATTGCGGGACTTATACATGCGTCGCTAATATCTAATACCGGATACCTTCATGGCGGTATGAATCTTTACAATAATGGCTTTACGGGAGGCTTTGTTGCAGCTGTGCTTGTACTCTTGCTACAAACATATAAAAAGCAGCATACGGATTAGAAATTTCGGCTTATATGATAAATACGACGCTTTTAGTATTGGCTAGTTTTTACTTTGATCAAATATACATAACAATTGATAATCATATACTATTTTATGTATAATTAGCACTATAATAAAATAATGTCAACCGAACTCAAATAAGTAAGGAGGAAATGCAATGATTATGGACACAATTGAACGACTGAACTGTTACCGCAGCGCACTGCCGGGGTTTGACAAGGCCATGTTTGCTTATGAGAAACGTGGAGTAGGACTAGCGGAAGCACTTAAGGTACAGGGTTTTGAAGTACGGGATAAAGAATACGACACAAGGGATGACAGTCAGCGCAAGTTTGAAGAGCATTTCCATACAGTGGATGTTATGATTTGCCTTGAAGGTGAGGAAATAATTCATATGTGCCCCGCTGAGAATTTAATGGCAGGAGAATCCCTACCTGAAGGCAATGACGGTCGTAAGTTACTTGGCGTACCTCAAGGTCTACCATTACACCTAAAAGCTGGACATTTCGTTGCGTTTTTCCCTGGTGAAGCGCATATGGTAGCTGGTCATGTACATGACGAAAAACGCTATGTTCATAAGTTAGTAGTTAAGGTGGATTTAATTCGAGATATTAATCCTGATTGTCCTTGTACTGCCGATTGTGTTCGTCACGGCACCTGTTCCGAATGCGTTGTATGGCACCGTCAACCACACAATAGTCTACCTGCTTGTCTTAGGGAAAAGGGTAAAATACTTGTTGAAAGAGAACTTAAAGCTCGTCAGGAATAAACTGATGAATATTGCTGCCATACAAACATATCAAATTAAAAAAGGAGCAGATATGAGCCCCTTTTATATGTTTATTAGCTGTTATTATTGAGCTTTGCTACTATGCTCCATATTCGTTTTGATACTCCTCAAGTTCTCTTTGGTTGGCATACACAAAGTGTCCCGGTCTAGCTTCAACCCAGTTTGGTTTATCTATGCTGTAATCATGGCAGTCTGGATTATAAACCAGCAGCTTTTTCTTCTTTTCGTGTATGGGGTCGGGCATGGGTACAGCTGAAAGAAGACTGCGAGTATAAGGGTGCATGGGGTGTGCAAACAGCTCTTCAGCTTCTGCAAGCTCCACTATATTTCCTTGGTGGATTACTGCTATGCGGTTACTTATAAAGCGAACAACAGATAAATCGTGAGCTATGAACATGTATGTAAGCCCGTACTTTACCTTAAGTTCATTTAGAAGATTTAATACCTGTGCCCGAATGCTTACATCAAGCGCGCTTATAGGTTCATCGGCTACTATAAATTCGGGTCGCATTATAAGAGCTCTCGCAATACCTATCCTCTGACGCTGTCCGCCGGAAAATTCGTGGGGAAAACGGCTTGCAAATTCCGGCAGCAGACCAACTTCACCCAAGACTTCCTGCACTTTACGTTGCCTATCGGCTTCATCAATGTAAAGACGGTGGTTTATAATACCTTCAGATACTATATAGTCTACCTTAGCACGTTCGTTAAGCGATGCCATAGGGTCTTGGAAAATCATCTGACATCCGCGGATGACTTCAAGGTCTAGTTCCTTGGAGATTTTACCGGAAATGCGGCGCCCCTTGTAGAGTACTTCACCTGAGCTAACGGGGTTGATTCTCAGCAGCGCCCGTCCTATCGTTGTTTTTCCTGAACCTGATTCTCCAACCAATGCGAAGGTTTCACCCTTATATATGGAGAAGTTTACATTATTGACAGCGAGGAACCTCTTCCTGCCTGTGCCAAAAGTGACCTTTAGGTTACGAGCTTCAATAAGGGTTTCACGGTTAGGGTCTTCATGAGGATGTTCCAAATTAGCGACAGTTTGTCCGTACTTAGCTGAAGACAGACGTTGTATGGCATCGGGCTGCTTGATTTTTGGCGCCCTTGCATCTAACATCCATGTCTTAGAAAAATGGCTATCACTTAGCTTGAAAATGGGTGGATCTTGCAAAAAGTCGACATTTAGCGCCTGTTTGTCACGGGGTGCAAATGCAGAGCCTTGTATATGATTATATAGATTGGGCGGTGTTCCATCTATGGCAGGCAGACTTTCACCTTTTACGCCAAGCTGTGGCATAGCAGATAGCAACGCCCAAGTATAGGGATGCCATGAATCATAGAAAATTTCATTAGCAGTACCTACTTCAACAATCTGACCTGCGTACATAACAGCCACTCTATCTGCAACGTTAGCAACAACGCCAAGGTCGTGGGTGATATATATTATAGTCATATTTTCTTCTTTTTGCAGTTTGCGTATAAGCTCAATTATCTGCGCTTGAATGGTTACGTCAAGGGCTGTAGTCGGTTCATCGCAAATAAGAATTTGTGGTTTACAAGCAACTGCTATGGCNATTACAACGCGCTGGCGCATACCGCCTGAAAATTCGTGTGGGTACTGATGGTAGCGTCTTTCAGGCTCAGGTATGCCAACCATTTCAAGCATTTGAATTGTTTTTTCTTTTGCAGCACTACCTCGAAGTCCTCTATGAAGCTCAATTGCCTCTTGAATCTGTAACCCTATCTTTTTTAGCGGGTTTAAGCTTGTCATTGGGTCTTGCGTTACCATGGCAATTTTACCGCCACGTATATTAACCCATTGTTTTTCAGAGCGGATTTTAGCAAGATCCATACCTTGATACTCTATTGAACCGCGAGTAATTTCACCGTTTTTATCAAGCATACCAACAAAAAGCTTTGTAAATACCGACTTACCTGAGCCGGATTCGCCAACTATAGCAAGGGTTTCACCATCATATAAATCTAGCGAGCAACCACGGATAGCTGTTAACTTTTGCCCTCTAAGGGTAAATTGCACTTCTATATCTTGAGCGCATAGAATTGGTTGTTTCGTATCTATCATTATGCGCCCTCCTACAGGTGATTGCGGGGATCACAAGCGTCAGAAAATGCATTGCCCGCTAAATAGAATGTAATAGTAATGGTTGAAACAATTGCAGCTGGGAAAACCAGCAAATATGGGTAATCCAGAAAGAAACTGCGAGCATTTCGCAGAAGTATGCCAAGGCTTGGTGTGGAAATATCCATTAGTCCTAGGTATGTTAGTGTAGTTTCGTAAGCTATAGTACCAGGAATAGCCAGCGCCAAACGCAATACAATAACGCTTACAAGATAGGGGACAATATTACGTGTTAGTATTCGCCAAGTACTAGTACCAAGACAGCGGGAGGCAAGGTTATACTCCCTATCCCTATACATAAAGACTAAGTTTCGAATATTGCGTGCGGTTCCAAGCCAGCCAAATAATATCATACTCAGACCCATAACTAGGGTGGATTTACCAATCATAAGCGCTATCAAGGTCATGTATATAATTGTTGGAATGTTGTTAATAAAATTGTATAACTCAGTAAAGAAGCGGTCAAGAGAGCGTACATAACCCCAAACAAGACCTATGAGCACGCCCATAATAATCTGCCCTGCTGACACGCTTACCGCAAGTATTATTGAGGTTCGAGTAGCATACCATACTTGNCTCCAGTAGTCCCTTCCTAGATTGTCAGTACCGAACCAAAATGTAGAATTGGGGCGTGTGAACATGAGATCGTCAACAATACGTAGGTTATGCACATCATATTTTGAGATAATAGGTGCTATAAAGGTAAACAAAAACAATAGAGAAAAAATTACAAGCATTGCAACGGCGGATTTTTTCTTGACAAAGTTACGCCAAACGCTGCGCCAGTAAGAATATTCTGATGAACCAGTGCGCTCAGCTTCCTCAGGGTGGTACTCAGCAAAGTCAAATGCCGGTTTCCCTGGTAGAGCCTGTATATATAACTCATTAGAGCCTTCCGGAAAAGGAACGGCGTATTTATCAACATTATAAATAACTCTAGCTTCTTGCATTAACGTACACCTACCTTTCCTGTTAGACGGATACGTGGGTCAAGCACAGTTATTAGCAAATCTCCAAGAAACAGTCCTGCTATGCCAAGTGAGGCATATAACATTACTATGGCCTGCACCACATTAGTATCGTAGCGGGATATGGCATCAGTTAATAGCGGACCTAATCCCGGAACGGAGAAGAAGCGTTCAACCAGTAGTGAGCCACCAACTGTAAGAAGTATATTGTAGGGGAGGTACTGTGCTAGGGGTAAGAAGGCGTTACGCATAACATGACGAAACATTACCTTTGTAGTGCTTAGTCCCTTTAGCTTGGCAAGCCTTATATAGTCCTTGTTAAGCTCATCTACCATATAGCGGCGCATCCACAGCATGTAGGATGAAATGGATACAAGGCTTAAACAAGTAATAGGTAAAACCGATGATGGTCCTGGATTTCGCAGAGTATAAAGCGAGGGAAGTCCTAGCCATCTTGCACCAAGTGTTAATATCAGTGAGTAGAAAACAAGATGGGGCACTGCATTAACAAATACAGTGTAGGCTATGCCAAGATTATCAAATACGCCCCCTTTGTATCTGGCTTGTAATATACCTATAGGTACGCCCACAACAAGGCTTATGCCCAAGCTAATTAAACCTAGGCGCATGGATATTCCGAATTTTGAGCCTATAACCTTGGATACGGGTTGATTTACTTGTAGACGCCGACTTGTACCAAGGTCAAACTCAGTAAACAGTTTTTTATAAAACCGTCCTAGCTGAACATGCACAGGGTCAAGCAGACCTGCAGCCCGTAACCTATCCTCCTTTTGAGCATCAGTAAGTTTCATGAGTTCATCTTCGGTGAAGAAGTAATCTGTAGGCATGAGCCTAAGTAGAAGGAATACTATGGTTACGACTAAAAAAATCGTAATAAGGCTCTGTATAAACCGCTTCAGAATGTAACGTAACATATAGGCATGGCTCCTTTCACTTTCGATCGGACGACCTTTTTATTATCATAAGAGTGCTGTATAACTATTTAATAATATGCTTAAAACAATCACTCACATGATAACTTTGATAATAGTAGCTTTTTTCTTATCTATCTGTCAAGAAAAAGAGACACGTAAATAGAGAAACCGCTTGTAACGGAAAAGAGGCGCTGCTATAGGTGATAGCAACGCCTCTAAAGTAATAGTTTACTTGTAATACTCAGTGGTCATTGCTTCTACATCTGCGGTAGTGTAGACATCGCTATTTGTTTCCCAATTTACATAGCGGTATGCTTGCATACCATAAGAAGAATATACCTGGCTGTAGGGGTTAATGCTGGTTAGCTGCCATGCAACATTATAGTAGATTGGTACTACTAGCGCGTGTTCGATAAAGAAAGCTTCTGCCTTAGCGAAAGCGGCATAGCGTGCATCGATATCGTTATAAATTACTTTGGCTTCGTTAACCAGATTGGTAAATTCCTTGTAATCGGCAATAAGCTTTTTATCAGTTGCCTTATTAATCATAGAATGGTTATTGGAGTAGTAGGCCTGCGGGTCACCGTAGGTTTCTTGTCCTAGGAAGTTGATGGGATCCGCAAAGTCTGCACCCCAGCCACTGGCTAGTAGGCAGGCAAGCTGCGGCTTACGTACTTCATTTGTCAGGTTGGATACATAGGTCTTAGTAACTATTTTGATATAATCATCGCCCATATAGTCGGAGAATATCTGGGTTAGTACGTCGGCGGTGTCTTTGGCAACTTGGTTGTCACCCTTGATATAGTATTTAAGCTCAACCGGGAAGGTTACTCCCTCGGCGCTTAGCTCTTCCATTGCCTGCTTTTTGAGCGCAGCACCTTTTTCGGCATCGTAGCGGTTAAAGGAATCGCGATTGCCGTAGTTATAGCCCAGCTCATTAAGTACAAGCTCTGTATAGTCTGTTCCATCGCTGGTTACGGATACGCCATTGCCGGTATATGCATAGTTAAGGCAAGAGTATGGATTGATAGCATTTGTACGTGCAAGGTAGCTTGTTAAATCAAGACCATACAGCATGGACTGGCGGAAGGCAAGGTTGGCTATTGCCTTGTTCCAGTTGTCATCCGGAGTGCCATCTTCGTTTTTAACGTCATATACCCAGTGGAACTGGTAAGAGTATTTTGTAGGACGGCTTTCAGACAGATATTTATGCCATGGGTTGGACGGGCTTTTATATATGGTGTCGAGCTGGCTCTGGTTGAGAGTTACATGATCCAACTCGCCCGTTTCAAACAGACTAAATGCCTTATTGGTATCCTCTACCATCTTTATGGTGACGGTCTCAAAGCGTTTTACACCGTCAGCGTTCCAATAGTTCGGAGTTTTGGTAAGCACCTTTTCATTCTGATGCACATACTGGGTTACAGTATAGGGACCGGAGTACCACATGGTATCCCACGAGATGGCACGGTAGCCGTCTACGCCTACTTCTTCTAGCAACTTGCCAGAAACGGGATATAGGCAGTTATATGTGGCTACAGAGGGGAAATAGGGCAACGGTGCTAAGCAAGTGTAGATAATGTCGCTGCCATCTATCTTGATGCCGACCATTTCAAGAAACTTATCTAGACCTAGCGCCTTAGCAGCGGCCATGCCTTCTTCAGAAAGAGCGGCATCCTCTGCAAGCTCGGTACCGGGTTCAACGCCATAGGCAAGAGCCTTTGTGTATTCATAGTAGTCATTAGCGCCAACAATCATTTCAGCGGGCATGGAAACGTTGTAGGAATCATTCTTGGCAAAGTTTAGTACCCATTCAAGACCCCACAGCCAGTCTTCAGCTACTACATCGGCTTTTACATTGCCATCTTTGTCTATCCACTTCATGCCTTCATTGAGTGTGAATACCCAGGTGGTTCCACCGTTAGGTGTCGAATACTCTTTAGCGGCGTTGGGAACGAGCGCACCCTTGTTGTCGTTAGTAAGCAAACCGTCAATTAGGTTGCACAACACATTGAGGTCACGAGCAGCTTGGCTGTAATGGATATTCCAAGTTTCCACTTCGGCTGAGCTCAACTCATAAGTGTTCAGGTCGGTAATTTCAGCTGCGCCGACAATAGAAATGACGGACATAAGCATGATCACTGACAGTAGAAGTGCAATAATTCTCTTCATAATCTTTCCTCCTTTAGAATCATTTAGTGCATAATACACTTCTATATAGTATAATAATGCAGGTTTCATGTCAAGATAAGTACCAAAATTGTACAGGTTTAATAAATATAAATATAGGTATTTTTTAAGTATTTTGGTAAAGTAGTAGATTTTTAACAGAGGATTAGGTGTAATTTTCTTTAATACTTGCAATATACATATTTGCGTGGTATTATACCTTGGTAGTTGGGATTATAGCTCAGTTGGCTAGAGTACCACGTTGACATCGTGGGGGTCACTGGTTCGAGCCCAGTTAATCCCACCAAAGAACGCGTAAACGGAAGCAACCCGGTGCGTTCTTTTTTGTACATTTTTTGTTGAAGTTTTATCCTATGAACAAGAGAGTATTTATGTTTGAATATAGATTTTAAATATCTGACTTTGTTATTAAACCAATCTTACTACTAAGTTGTATACAACATAAGGATTTTTGTAAAAAATATAATTGAAGAGCACAATTGCTTGACATTATAATTCGTTTCAACTAACCTATCAAAGAATCATGTTTTTTTGGAGGTTTTTCTAGTGAAGCGTTTTATTATAATTTTGATAACATTAATTATGATGACATTTTCGCTTATTTATGCAGCTGAACAGCCTTTTGTTCTTCCTGTTAATATGGGCTCAGACGTAATACATAATCCTGCTGGTAGAGGTTTTTTATATGAGGGTAGCCTTAAATCCGAAATATCCCCAATAGACCCTAATAATGAATTACTAATCGTAGATATTATAAATATTGGTACTGGTGATGCTATTTTCTTGCGCTGTGGAAATGAAAATATGCTGATTGACGGTGGAGTTAGAGGCAAGGCAAAAACGTTGGAAAAGTATTTTCAAAATAATGGCATTACTAACATACATTATTTTTTTAATACTCACCCCCATGATGACCATATTCAGGCGCAGGAAGCATTAATTAGAAAAAGCATATTACCTGGAGAGTATCTTTCAATGTTTCATAAAGAATATGGTAACGAGGATCATCAAAACCTTGTAAATCAAGTGAACAAACATAATGTGCCATATTTACAAGTGAAAAACGGCGATTTTATGACGCTTGGAAATGCTAAACTCACATTTTTTAATGACGATAGGGGAATACCTAATACTTCGCTTAATGGAAGATCCATGATGCTCAATGTAAAGTTTGGCAACAGCAGTATACTTTTTACAGCAGATGTTACCGGCGAAAACTTAGCATATCTTTGTCAAAAATACCCTGAACTTGCAAATGTTGATATTCTCAAATCCCCCCACCATGGTATAAACCGCTTACGTTCTGAAGTGTATGAATCTATTTCTCCCCAAATGGTTGTTATCACTTCAACTAAAAAAACAGGGGATAATCTGGCGTCGCAGCTTAGAAATAGAAAAATACCGCATTATTTTATATCTATGGGTACAGTACGCCTTGAAACTGATGGTACTGTATGGTATGTAACGCAGCTTATTAACGAGTAATATAATATTGTTTATTCACAGTTAACTTTATTATATTTGTGAGTGTTTATTTGTGGAAAAAGGTTATAGAAATTTCGATAAAATGCAAACAATTTCAGTAAATTACAAAGCATAGATTTGATAATTAATGTAAGTATTAGTTGATGGCAAAGTTAAATATGTAGCTTTATCTAGCGTGTTATGCATCAAAAACAATTTATATTTTATGGTATGGCATAGACAAAATTGAAATAAGTTGGAAAACCTTAGTGAATAATGCTATACTATGTCTATCTATAGGATGGTTGGTTGTTATATTGAAGCTAATAATACGTACTCGAACATATTTTGGCATATTATGTATACTCAGCCATGAAAAATATAATTATTATAGGAGTCGATATGAAAATGAGATTTATGGACAAGGAATTTTTGCTTAAGACCGACGTTGCACGTGAACTTTATCACAGCTATGCAGTTAAAATGGCTATTATTGATTATCATTGCCATATAGATCCCAAAGAAATTTATGAGGATATTAAATTTGATAATCTATCTGAAGTTTGGCTTAGTGCTGATCATTACAAATGGCGGGTGATGAGAGCTGCTGGCATTTCAGAAGAATACATAACTGGCAATGCCTCGCTCCATGATAAGTTTTTAAAATATGCTTACGTTATGCCTAGGCTAATAGGAAATCCTTTGTACCATTGGTCACATTTAGAGCTTAAGCGTTATTTTAATATAGATGAGCCATTAAACGAAAAAAACGCTGATAAAATTTGGTATAAAGTAAATAACAAACTACAGGACTATTCAGCAAGAAAATTTATTGAGAAATCTAATGTAGAGGCATTATGTACCACTGATGATCCTGTTGATGATCTAATTTGGCATAAAAAAAATCAAGGAAGATGAAACATTTAATTGTAAAGTGTTGCCTACATATAGACCGGATAAAGCACTTAACATTGAAAGCCTGGATTTTACAGATTATATAAAACAGCTAGGTAAATGTACAGGTATTACTATAGATTCACTTGATAAATTAAAAGAAGCGCTAATTATTAGGTTGGATTTTTTTAAGTCCCATGGCTGCTGTGTTTCAGATCACGGCATAGCAACGATACCGCATAATGCTGAAAATGAAAGTCCTGATTTGGCTTTTAAAAACGCCTTAGATAATAAAAAATTAACTATTTCCATGGCGGAATCATACCGTATGGAATTACTTACTTTCTTAGCAGGTGAGTATCGTAAGCGTGATATTGTTATGCAGTTGCATTTTGGGGTTATTCGTAACTTAAATGCTCCCTCGTACAAAAAGCTTGGGACTGATTCGGGTTTTGATGCAATCCGCGGCTATCAAGAAGCTCTCGGTGAAAGACTTTCAACGCTGCTAAACCGGATAGAGCTTAATTCAGGTTTGCCTAAGATGATAGTTTATTCTCTGAATCCTCTGGACAATGCACAAATATCAGTAGTCCTCGGTTGTTTTCAGAGTGCAGAGTTTCCTGCGAAAATTCAACATGGCAGTGCTTGGTGGTTTAATGATACAAAATGCGGTATGGAACAGCAGCTTATTAACTTAGCAGAAACTTCTGTATTGCCATATTTTGTAGGCATGTTGACTGACTCTCGCAGTTTTCTCTCATACACAAGACATGAGTATTTCCGTAGAATATTATGCAATTTAATAGGACAGTGGGTGACTGATGGTGAATACCCATATGATATTGAATTCCTTGGAAAAATGGTTGAGGATATATGCTATTACAACTGTAAGAAGTATTTCGATTTTTAAAATCTTTTTCTTTTCTGTATAATTAACCATTTTTGTGCTATAATCTTAAAAGAGTATAGCACAAATTATTGTGCGTTTATGGCAAACAGGAGGTGATATAATCTTCAAAGGTTTTACTGATGAAACCATATCTTTTATGCTTGATATTCGTTTCAATAATAACAAAGAATTTATGAATACAAATAGAGAGGCTTATATTGAAAATCTGCGCACGCCATTTTATGAATTGATTGATACTATAGCACCTTATATGCTGGAGATCGACCCACTTATGGAGATAAGACCCTCTAAATGTCTTTCCCGCATATTTAGGGACACCCGATTTACTAGGGATAAATCTCCATATAGGGATCATCATTGGGTCGCTTTTAGAAGACGTGGCTATAAAAAGGAAAAGGTTCCAATGTATTGGATGGAACTTCGTGTTGAAAACATCAATTGGGGACTTGGGTTTTGGGGACCTAATAAAACTGCCATGGATATAATAAGGCTAAGAATTGTTAATAAACCTAATGAGCTTAGTAAATACGATGAAATGCTTTCTAAGAATGGTTTCACTATGCAAGGTGATACATATAAAAGATTAAAACCTCCCGTTGAGTTAAGCGCTTCGGCATTACGTTGGTATAGCAGCAAGGAGCTTTTATTCATTAAAAATGAAATTGACCCTATGATTACATTCTCACCTGAATTGGCGGATGTACTTATAAAGGATTTTACTTCCCTAAAACCGATATATGATATGATGTTAGATAGCGCTCTTTCAGCTGTAGAGAGTAGAAATATACGGTAAAACAACAACAGTACAGCTATTTTAAAAATGAATGATAATGTAACTTATAAAAACTCAGGAAAAATTTAGAAAGGAATAACTAATATGCAAGAAAGAACAGTAAATACCATTCGTGTTTTATCCGCTGATATGATTCAGAAAGCCAACAGCGGACATCCAGGCGCTCCAATGGGTATGGCGCCCATGGCACATGCTTTATGGATAAAACATGCTTCACATGACCCTAATAATCCAAATTGGGAGAATAGGGATAGAGTTGTACTTTCATCAGGTCATGCAAGTGCAATGTTGTATTCTGTACTTCACCTTTGCGGATATAATTACAGTATTGATGACTTAAAGGCATTCAGACAGTTCGGAAGTATAACTCCTGGGCATCCTGAAAGGGATATCAATCGAGGGGTAGAAGTTACTACAGGACCGCTAGGGCAGGGAATAGCTAATGCTGTTGGCATGGCAATAGCTGAAACAATGCTTGCTGAAAAATTCAATCAACCTGGCTATGAATTAATAAACCACCGTACTTATGCAATCTGTGGTGATGGTTGCCTTATGGAAGGTATAAGTGGTGAGGCTTGCTCGCTTGCCGGTACGCTTAAGCTTTCAAAGCTTACCGTGCTTTATGATGCAAATAATATCACTATTGAAGGAAGCACGGACCTTGCTTTCACTGAGGATGTTGCTAAGCGTTTTGAATCCTACTGCTGGAATGTAATTACTGTTGATGACGGTAATGATACCTCTATGGTGCTTGAAGCGCTTAAAAAGGCAGATATTAGTGATAAACCTACAATAATAATATGTCCGACTATCATTGGATACGGTTCGAAAAACAAACAGGGGAAAGCTGTTGCTCACGGTGAGCCTCTTGGTATTGAAGAACTAATAAGTGTAAAGAAGCTCTTTGGGTTATCCGAAGAATCATTCATCGTAGAAGATGGGGTTTACAGCTATGTGCGTGATGAAATGAAAAAAAACCACGCTAAATATGCGGCTTGGCACAAAATGCTTGAAGATTATTCCGTTAAATTCCCTGATCTCTATGTGCAGTGGAATGATTGGAATAATTCAAATGTAGATATAGATACGCTGCTTAGCAACAGCACACTTAGTGAATTCACCCAGGAAAGTTCTGCTACAAGAAATGATTCTGGTGTAATGATAAATAGGCTCGCTGATGTATTTCCCAATTTAGTTGGTGGTTCTGCAGACCTTGCACCCTCAAATAAAACTAATATTGCGGACGGCGGATCTTACAGTGTTGAAAACCGTTCTGGAAGAAATTTTCATTTTGGAGTTCGTGAACATGCAATGGCTGCAATATGTAACGGTATTGCTGCTCATGGTGGTCTAAGGGTATTCTGCGCTACTTTCCTTGTATTTAGTGACTATATGAAAGCTGCAATACGTATGTCGGCAATTATGAAACTGCCTGTTACATATGTACTTACACATGATTCAATAGGCGTGGGTGAAGACGGTGAAACACATCAGCCTGTTGAGCATCTTACTATGCTTCGCTCAACGCCGGAGCTACTCGTTTATAGACCTGCAGATGGTAGAGAAACTGCAGCAGCATGGTTTATGGCTATGAGTTCAGGCAAGCCAACTTGTATTGCGCTTACAAGACAAAATCTTCCAAATACATACCCGACAAATTGTAAAAATGCACTAAAGGGTGCATATGTAATCAAGGATACTGATACCCCTGATATACTTCTTATAGCCTCAGGCAGTGAGCTGCAATGCATTTTTGATGCTGATGCAAAGCTTAAAGAAAAGGGCATAAACACAAAACTTATTTCTATGCCTAGCATTGAACTATTCTTACAACAACCGCATGAATATCAACAAAGCGTATTAAACCCTGGTATAAAACGCTTAGCGATTGAAGCTGCATGCACCATGCCTTGGTATAGAATTGTTGGTTCTGACGGCGTTGCTATAGGTATAGACCATTTCGGAGCTTCTTCACCTGCCAATGTTCTATTTAAGGAATATGGTATTACATCTTCAAATATAGTTGAGAAAGCAGTAAAATTGTTGAGATTTTAATATACTTAAATTATATTTGTACACATAATATGATGCCAGATTCTTTGTAGAAGGATTTATCTTTTCAGAATAAGCCATATAAGCTTCTAATAGCATATATCATTTTTGATATATAATCTACCCAATATGACCTTGTTTGTATCAGAATTGAATGTTATCCTATGAATAGTAACAATGATGTAGAGATATTTGTGCACAGTATTTTTGAACGTCATAAAAAAGGAGGAAATAAAATGAGAAAACTGTTCGCATTTCTAGTGGTTACGATTTTACTTTTTACAACATGTTTCAGTTTGCATGCGGAAGAAGGTAAATACACTGTCGGATTTTCAAATGTATGGGTTGGTAACACGTACGGTATTCAAGGCGTAAATGAATTGGAAGCCTTTCTTGTAAATAACCCTCAAGTCAAAGAATACTACATCTATAACGCGGATAACAATGTAAACAAGCAAATTTCAGACATTGAAGATTTGATTGCTAAGGGTGTAGACATGCTAATCTTGCAACCCATTTCTGCCGAATCTGTTGCTGCTGTGGTTGAAGAAGCATATGATGCGGGAATCGTTGTTGTAAATTGTACTTCGCCATTGGCACCGGCAACTGATTCATATCATGTATCCGTCGTGGCAAAAGACTATGACTTTGGATATGTCGGAATGAAGTGGTTGTGCGAAAAAATTGGTGGAGAAGGTAACGTAATCTGTTTAGATGGTATGCCTGGACTTTCCAGTGCTGTATTGCGTATGGAAGGTGCGAATGATGCATTAAAAGAGTTTCCTAATGTTAAGATCATTGCTAGTGAATATGCTGATTGGGATTATGCTACTGCAAAGCCTATTGTTGAGAACATGCTTGCAAGCTATGATAAAATTGATGCGGTCTGGTCTTCTGGTGGCGATATGACACGTGCTGCTATTGAAGCTTGGGCTGAGTCTGGTCGTGATTGGATACCTATGATGGGTGAAGACTGTAATGGATTTTTGAAACTTTGGAAAAAATACAAAGATGATGGTCTTAGTTGTATTGCAGTTTCTTTACCGACTTGGTTGTTTGCTTATGGTGCTGAACTTGGTTTAGAAATTCTAAACGGTGATTACACTGGTGAAAATGATGTAATTGTTGATATACCTTCGTTTACTGATGACGATGTTGATAAATACGTTAGGGAGGATCTTTCCGATAGTTTCTGGGGTCAGACGCGCATGACTGAGGAACAGATAGTATCGCTATATGGTGATGGAAAAGATGGTTCACAAGGTATCTCCGGTGCTGGTGCTGATTCAGATCACTAACTAAAAAGTTTTCCAGAACGATTTTTGTGATTTAAAAATTTCTTAAATAGGTGGGAAACTATATTTCCCACCTTTCAAATATCTAAAGAGGAATGATACTTTGAGTTCTGACTGTCTAAAAATGATTGGTATATCGAAACGCTTTCCTGGTGTTCAAGCTTTAGATGATGTAGATTTTACTTTAAAAAGAGGGGAAATTCATGCACTTGTCGGCGAAAATGGTGCTGGAAAATCTACTCTAATGAATATACTTGGCGGTAATGTTAAAGCGGATGCTGGGTATATGGAATTAAATGGAAAGATTTTGGATATTTCATGCCCAATTGAATCCCTGAATAAGGGAATAGGTTTTGTTCATCAGGAGTCAAATCTTTTAGAAAATCTAACAGTGCTTGAAAATATTTTTTTGGCTCGTGAGGAAACAAAACTTGGAATATTAAATCATCAGACAATGCGAGATAAAATTGTTGAGTTTCAATCAATTTATGGTTATCAAATTGATCCTGATAGATATGTTAGCAGCTTNAGTATTGTTGAAAAACAAAGTGTTGAAATTATTCGAGCGTTAATATGTGATCCTCAAATTTTGATATTAGATGAGCCTACAGCTGCTTTGGATAGCAACGAAACTGAACGTTTATTTTGCATACTTTCTCAGTTGCAGAATAAAGGGGTTGCAATTATATATATTTCTCATAGAATAGAAGAAATATTTCAAATTTCTCAAAGAATTACGGTTCTTAAAGACGGAAAAGTAGTAGGGGTAAGAAATACTAATTGTGTTGATAAAGATGAAATTATCTCAATGATGGTTGGAAGAGTTCTAGAAGATATATATCCTAATCGAAAAAATCATTCAATAGGAAAACCTGTTTTGAGTTTAAGGAATGTGAGTATACATAAACACATTCATGAAGTTAGTTTTGATTTGCATGAAGGCGAAATTTTGGGGCTTGGTGGTTTAGAAGGTCATGGTCAAAGGGAATTGTTACGTGCAATTTTTGGCGATATTGCTTTTTCTGGCAGAAGTCTTTTCGGATGTGGTAATAGTTACGACAAAGTAGGAATGCGCAAGCGTATTCATTCCGGAATAGGATATGTTACACATGATCGTAGAGGTGATGGACTGTTTCTAAATGAAACCGTTCAAAAAAACATTGCAATTGCTTCGCTCCATTTACGTAACCGTTTAGGTTTTATTGATACAAATGAAGAAAAGAAAAAAGTACTAGAAAAAATCGAACAAATGAGCATAAAAATTACTGATATCAATCAAAGCATAACTGATTTGTCCGGCGGTAACCAACAAAAAGTTATGTTAGCCCGATGGTTATTGATTAACCCTTATGTGTTATTGATTGATGAACCCACTAAAGGCGTTGATGTAGGTGCACGGATGTCTGTATATCAAATTATTGATCAACTGACTAAAGAAGGCATTGGCATCTTATTGTTCACTAGTGATATGATGGAATTAATCGGATTGAGTGATAGAATACTCGTTTTTTATGAGGGTAAGATATCTGGGGAATTAAAACGTGGAGAAGCTACTGAAGAAAGAATTATGCGTGCTGCAAGTGGAATAAGAGAGTAGAGATTATTGTTATGAAAAAGCGCGGGATAAAGATTGATAAACAAAATAAGGGCGTAATAACAATATTTACGTTGTTATCTGTGGTTTTTATCATAATGTGTTTCTATTCGTCCTCTTTCCGTTCGTTTTACAACATTACAAATTTACTTGTTCAATGTGTTCCTCTGGCTTGTGTTGCAATTGGACAAACGTTTGTGATTGTTTCGGGTGGAATTGATTTGAGTGTTGGTTCAACAATTAGTATTTGTACTGCAATTGCGTCAAAATTATTGAATACTGATTCTGTGTTTGAAGCATTTATCGGTTCAATGTTAATTCTAATAATGGGCATTTTTATTGGTCTTATCAATGGAGTTGGTATCAATTTTTTAAATGTTCCACCGCTTATTACAACACTTTGTTCTAGCACCATTTTAAGTGGTTTGGCTTTATACATTTTGCCAATTGCAGGCGGTAGAATTAATAAGGACTTTGCACGATTTATATTTAGAAAGTGGACAATTATTTCAATGCCTTTAATTATTCTTCTTATTATTTTTCTTATTATGCGAACAATTTTATATAAAACCTCAATCGGGACTGGGTTTTATGCCATTGGGAAAAATCGTCAGATTGCAAAAAGTATGGGAGTTAATGTGCGCAGAACAGGAATTATAGCTTATGTTATAGCAGGTTTCTGCGCTGCAATTACTGGTTTGTTATTAGCTTGCCGTATGCGTGTTGGTGATCCCACTTGTGGTGTTCCTTTTACTATGGATTCAATTACAGCATCGGTAATTGGAGGTACTTCAATGTCCGGAGGAGTAGGTTTGTTATCGGGTACAATTGCAGGTGCTTTTTTAATAGGAATGCTATCTAATGTAATGAATAATCTTGCGGTTAACCAATTTTATCAATATGTACTTAAAGGTGGTCTTTTGATAGTTGCAATGATTGTTTATTCTATTTCAGGTCAAATTGAACGAAAACGTAATGAGAGAAGTAATTGATATGATTAATAAAAGGATACCTCTGAAACTAACATTACTAATTTTTGCTACCATTTGTATGGTACTAATTCAATACATTTTAGTTCCTGGATCAGTAACATTAGGACAATTTATGATAGTGTCAAGGCAAGCTTCTGCTCTCGGGATAATAGCATTGGGTCAAGCTATTGTTATATTAGTTGGTGGAATTGACCTAAGTGTTGGCTCAATTGTGATGACTACTAATCTATTTTGCATAGCAAGTATGAGAGGTTCTAACGATTATCTACTATATGGTTTGGGATTATGTTTTCTGATTGCAGTTTTGGTTGGGTTTTTCAACTCCGTGGGAATTTTATATTTGGGTATTGCACCATTTGTAATGACACTATGTACAATGACTATCCTCCAAGGGATATGTTATGTATATACTCAAGGAGCTCCTACGGGCAGTGCTGCACCTATGATTAGGAGTCTGGGAACTGGTTACTTTTGTAAAATTCCTTATTCCACAATTATTTGGGTGGTTTTAGCTTTCGTTTCCATAATTATCCTCAAATTGACAACGCTTGGTAGAAAAATATATGCAGTTGGAGGAAACAGCAGGGCAGCTGAACTCAGTGGCATAAACTCCAAGGCGATAATAACATTTGCGTATGTTTTTTCTGCGATATTATCAATGATATCAGGAGTTATATTATCAGGTTACCTCAATATATCTTCTTTAACTGTTGGGGGGGATTACGTTAATAATTCATTAGCTGCTGTTTTGATAGGTGGTAACGCGATTTCAGGTGGAAAAGGAGGGATCATTGGAGTAGTGTTTGGTGCTTTTCTTATGACATATTTGTTGGCTATTTTAACAATGTTAGGTATTGGAGAAGTTGGCAAACTTATTGTTCAAGGAATAGTTATTTTTACTGTTGTTGCTTTACAGGGAATTAGGCAAAAATCATAGGAGGTTTAAAATGTATATAGGTGTTAATCAATTTTGCTTTCCATCAAACTATGATGTTGAAGAAGCGATCAATTCAGCAAAAAAAATCGGATTTGATTCAATTGAACTTTGCTTTACTAATTCTAACATTATGAACAAATCAACCGGGGTAACTGATTCGTTAAACATTAGTAACTACTATAACCGTTTATTAAATGTGGACAGTACTGATAAAGAAGTAAAATTATTAGGAAGTATAGTTAAGGATATTGGGATTAGTATTTCGAGTATTGGTGGTATAGTAAGTTTTTCAATATATCCTCTAAACTCTAATGTTATAGAGATTGCTGATAAAAGCATGGATGCAATGCGCAAAATGTTGGATTTTGCACAATTATTAGAAACGGATACAGTTTTAATTATTCCCGGAATGCTAACTGAAGATATGGATTACGAAACATCTTATAGACTTGCTCAAAAAAGAGTTGCAAAGCTGGCAGAATATGCACCAAATATAAAATTAGCAATTGAAAATGTATGGAATGGAATGCTTTATTCACCTTTGGAGTTTAGAAATTTTATTGATGAAATAGGATATGACAATGTAGGTGTTTATTTTGATATTGGAAATGCTCGCCGATTTGGGTGGCCTGAGCAGTGGATACGTACATTAGAAGGACGAATATTTAAATATCACTGCAAGGATTATAGATTATCCGTAGATAATATTTTTGGCTTTACTAACTTACTTGATGGCGATATTAACTGGCCTAGCGTGATATCAACGATTCGTGAAACGGGTTTTGATGGCGACTTAGTGATTGAGCTTATTCCACCTGCTTCACACATGATTGAAAGTACACTCTTTTATGCATTAACTACACTAAAAGAGTTATTAAAAAATAATAATTTGGAGGGAAAATAATATGAAAAAGTATGGTGTTATGATTGTTGGTACAGGGTGGGTTTCTGGAGAACATATTCGAGCTTTTGAAATGACTGATAAAGCAGAAGTTCGTGCAATTGTATCTCGTAATTACGATAGAGGTCGCGCCAAAGCTGACGAATATAATTTAGGTGACAGATGCAAAATTTATACATGCTATGATGAGGCTCTTAACGATCCGGCGATTGATATTGTAGTGATTTGTACGCCTAACGATATGCATTGTGAACAAACAATAAAAGCAGCAGCTGCGCGCAAGCATATTTTAATTGAAAAACCATTAGCGTTAAGTTGGGAAGATACTCTACGCATGGATGCCGCGGTTCGTGAAGCTGGAGTTAAAACGCTTGTTGGTTATGTCTTACATTATAATCCGTTATTTATGACTGCAAAAAAATTACAGAAAGATTTTATAGGCGAACTTTATTATGTTGAAACGGATTATTTCCATAGGGTTACAAGTGAAATTCCTTGTTATGAGTGGACGTGTAAAAAATCTGTTGGTGGCAGTTCATTGCTCGCTGGCGGTTGTCATGCTGTGGATGCTATGAGATGGTTTGTTCAGGATGAAGTTATAAGTGTATATGCTCAAAGTTGTAGACTACGTACAGATCTAGAATTTGAAGGTACAATAGCATTGATACTCAAATTTAAGAATGGGGCAGTTGCTAAGGTAGGTTCGAGTTATGATTTTATAAGCCCTTATGTATTCAACCTCCATCTTTGTGGGGACAAAGGTACACTATGGAATGACAGGTTATGGTCACCTAATATGATACCAGAACAACGTGATTATGTTCAAATCCCTGTTATTACACCAAACAGTGGCGATGTGCAACATCATCCCTTCCCGGAACAGGCAGCACATTTTATAGATTGTATTGAGAACGACAAAGAAACTGATTGTCCCATTAGTGATGCACTTAAAACGCAAGAAGTTGTGTTCGCTGCGGATCAAAGTGCTTTAACTGGTGAAGTAGTACATTTACCTCTAGATAGATAATCTGTTTATACAAAATAATTTCATGTAACACCTTGCTGAAGTTTTCTATATTCAGCAGGTGTCATGTGATAATGTTGTCTAAAAACACGATAGAATTGAGTGGTGTTACTATAACCAACTTCATTAATAATTTGATTCACGCTCATATCTGTGTTTATTAAGAGAGTACGAGCGTTTGAAAGTCTTTGCCTAGTAACATAATCCTTAAATGAGATGCGTATCTCTTTTTTAAATAAATGTCGAAAATACGTTGGGTTCAGATCAACATAAGCTGCTATGGAATTCAGCGAAAGAGTTTTATTATAGTTCTGTTTAATATATTTTAGTGCAAGCGAGATTTTAGGATTGATATTTTCTCTTGCACTTTCTTTACTGCCGTTCTGGTAGTAATGAGCTGCAAGCTCGAAGAGTATCTTTCTTACAACTATATCAACCTCAATTTCCCACATATTTCCACGATGACTATAAACATTATATCCTTGTTCTATTAGTTGCTTTAATCTATTGGCAATTTCTGTGTCATTAGGAATCTTGTTAATAAAATCCGGTGGATCATAATAAAAAGTGTTGATATATTGTTTGTTAGCTCTATGGTTAATAGGGTCAGATATAAAGGATGGCATTAAAATTAAGAAAATATAGCTATTTGTATTTCCCTCAGATGTTACAGCAACGTGATTTTCATAATTATTGTTTATAAAAACATCGCCTGTGTTAACTGTATATTGCTTATTCATATAAAGAAAGCTACCCTTACCTTGCGTACACAAACCAATTTCGAAATACTGATGCCAATGCATGGGATCAGAGTTTCCGCATACAGTATATTCAAAAAAATGCACAGGAAAATAGGGGTCAAAATCAAATTCCCAATTAAAACGTTTCACAATTCAACCTTCCAATGATTTTATATAATGACATTACACTATAAAACCCTAAAAACCGAAACTACTTTACCTAAAACTTCTACAACCGGTGTGTATATAGGAGCCATAGTAGAGTTTTCGGGTTGCAGACGAAAGTGCCCATTTTCCTTAAAAAAACGTTTTACTGTGGCATCTCCCTGTATTAGGGCGACGACTATATCACCGTTGTTAGCAGTGTTTTGTTTGTGTACAATAATAGTATCGCCATGCATTATGCCTACGTCCTTCATGCTATCTCCACGAACTTTAAGCGCAAAATGTTCCCCCTTTGTGAGCATAAAACTTGGTAATTCAATTTGGTCTGTATAGTTTTCCTCAGCTAAAATAGGGGAGCCTGCGGCTATTGGACCTAGCAGGGGAATGCTGACTAAACTGCTTGAATCAAGGTTATCGGGATTGATAAGCTCCATAGCTCTAGGTTTCATGGCATCGCGCCTTAGCTCACCGCTTTCTTCCAAGCGTTTAAGATGTCCGTGTACCGTTGAGGTAGATTTAAGCCCAACTGCAGCACAAATTTCCCTAACGGATGGGGGATAACCCTTCTCAGATACATGTTGTTTTATATATTGTAAGATTATCTCTCTGGTTTCGCCGCGTTTTCTCTTGGTTCTGCCATGTGTGCTGGACATAATTATACCCCCTGTACATTAATGAAGTAATTATACAATGCAAACATCTGTTTGTAAAGCGTTATTCATTAGGTGAATCATTGTTTGGGATTTCAGGAAGAACAACTCTCTTAGCGGCTTGTCGCTTATGTTCATCAGTCATTGCTGCATAGTGCCGTCTTGTGGTATTTACATCCGAATGACCTAGCGCATCTGCTACCAGATATATATCGCCTGTTTCCTGATATAGATTAGTGCCAAATGTGCTTCTAAGCTTATGTGGGCTAATTTTCTTTTTAAGAGGCGCTGCAACCTGCGCATATTTTTTAACCAGATTTTCAACTGCACGTGTAGTGATTCTACGCTTTTGTAATGACAAAAATATAGCATTTTCATGCCCAGGTAAGGTTTCAATCTGTTGTCTTTCATTAAGGTAATCAAGTACAGCTCTTTTAACGACATTTGCATAATACAAAATTGTTTGATCGCCACCTTTTCTAACTACAACAAAAGAGTTTTTATCAAAATCAAAATCATCTATATCAAGACCTACAAGTTCGCTAACACGTATACCTGTTCCAAGAAAAAGTAGTAATATTGCCAGATCTCTTTTTTGTGTGGATTTAAGATAGGCTTTTTGTTTAGAAGAAAGACCATCTCCGGTCATAACTACACTAATAAGCTCATTAACTTCATCTGTATCAAGATATAATATAGGCTTTTTTTTCTTTTTAGGTAGATCTACTAGTAAAGCAACATTTGAAGGTATTAGCTCATTTTTAAATAAATAATTAAAATAAGAACGAACTGAACACAGCTTTCGCATAATGCCAAGTTCGTTATTTTGTATAAAGGTGGGGGAGGAGCCAGAGTCGCTTTGTTCATCGTCTTTTGTGTAAAACATAAGATATTCCTGAAAAGCTTCAATATCTCTAGCTGTAATGGAAGCGATTTCTTCTAAGGACATAAGTTCTTGTGAACTATTCGCAAAAGAAACCCTCTCTGTGCAAAGAAACCTGAAAAATAAATTTAAATCATAAGCATACGCAAGCCTTGTAAGCGGACTTGTTGTTTGGGATATGGCCCTAAAGAAATCAGCACAACTCGGAGGTAGAGTTTTAAGTTGCTTTCTTAACCTTTCATGATATTTTTGTGTACGCAGCTTATGGTATACCTTAGCCAAAACGTGTCTCCTTTAAATCAATTTAAAAGTACTAAAATGGGGAAATACTTATCTTTAAATAAAATAAGCTTTTATATTGAGGCGAAACTGCTGTAGAACAGAAGCAAATCACATGTGGGGAAAATGAATAATATATGTGCTATTTAGTTATGGAGCCAATAAGATAAAATGAATAAAAGCAAGCACATACTTATTTCATATAACGACTAGCGGCATGGGTATTAACAAAATCGCATTATTATAAGTAGACTATTTAGATAAAGCGGTTAGGCTGAAGTATAGCTATAAGAGCCATATCAAAACATTGGCACTATTCGTAAAAGATGCCTTTTGCGAATAGTTACCAAATGAATCATTAAAAGTTTAAATCTTGAACAATGATAAATGTTCATAAATATGTCCTCCCCTGCTTTCTATCATCTAAAAACTTGGAAAATGTTCATCTAATTTAACGCAATTAAAGACCTTGATTATATATATAAAACAATTTTTAACAACTACAGTTTGTTCAAGTTTCTAAAAACACAAATTGCATTATGACTATTTGTTGTCAAAACGAGAATAAGTTGTATATGTAAATCACGAAACATGAATTTTAAAAATAAAACCAACGCACTATGAACATCTACTGTTCTTTTTCAAAATCCGATTTAAACTTATCAACCTCTCCCCTAGCCAATACATCACAGCGGTTGTTATAATCGTGTTCAGCATGTGCGGGTACTTTATGAAAGCGTACAGAGGGATGCTTTCTTATAATAAGCAGGAGTAACTTCCAAAGATCCTGATTTTCAACCGGTTGTTTATCGGTGGTTTTCCAGCCGTTGTTTTGCCAATTTGTAATCCAATCTTTCTCAAATGCGTGTACTACATAAGTTGAATCAGAGTAAACATTTACATTGCAAGGTTTTTTTAATTGACCCAAACCGCTAATAACTGCAAACAGCTCCATGCGATTATTAGTAGTTAACGGCATATTCCCGCTTACTTCTTTTTCGTGTTCTCCATACTGAAGTATAGCTGCCCAACCACCTGGTCCCGGGTTTCCAGAACACGCGCCATCCGTATAAATATTTACAGTCTGAAATTCAGATTTTTCACTCATGATTATGGATTCACCAATTCAAGTGTATCACGTGCAATAACCAGTTCTTCATTGGTAGGTATTACAACAACCTTTACTTTGCTATCATCAGCAGAAATATCGGCTTCTTTGCCTTTGACTTTGTTTTTCTCTTTATCTATCGCAGCGCCAAGGAAGCTCATATCTTCCATTACTCGTTCTCTGAGCTCTATACCATTCTCCCCAATACCAGCAGTGAAAACAATTACATCAACACCACCCATTACAGCAGCGTATGCACCTATGTATTTTTTGATACCCATATCCAGAATTTGCTGAGCAACAAGGGCGTTTTTATTTCCGCTTTCAGCAGCTGTATCAACATCGCGCATATCGCTGCTGACACCACTTACACCGAGCAGACCGCTTTTTTTGTTAAGTATTTCAAGCATTTCATCAATATTAATACCATCGTTGTTCATTATGTATTGTAAAACTGCAGGATCCATGCTACCGCTGCGAGTACCCATAAGCAATCCCTCAAGAGGGGTAATGCCCATGCTGGTATCAACGCATTTTCCATTGTGTACAGCTGCAATAGAAGAACCATTACCAAGATGGCAAGTAATTATGCGAAGATTATTTATATCCTTACCTAAAAACTCTGCAGCTCTAGCGCTTACATAGCGGTGGCTTGTTCCATGAAAACCATAGCGGCGTACATGCAGACGCTCATAATAATCTATTGGTACACCATATAAAAACGCCTTAGGCGGCATAGTTTGATGAAATGCGGTATCAAACACGGCAACCATAGGAGTATTGGGCATAACTTCGTGGCAAGCCATTATCCCCATTAAGTTTGCAGGGTTATGAAGCGGACCTAGAGGAATATTTTCTTTAATTGCTTCAATTACCTCATCATCTATAATTACGGATTGAGTGAACTTCTCTCCACCGTGTAGTACTCTATGCCCTACTGCGGCGATTTCATCCATATTGCTAAGTACACCGTGAACTTTATCTGTAAGTGCATCAAGCATAAATTGAGAAGCAACAACATGGTTTTTCATTGGTTGTTCCAACACATATTTATCGCCATTAACTTCTTGCTTAAGCCTTGTACCATCAATACCTATGCGTTCAACTAATCCTTTAGCTAACGTACTTTCAGTGGTCATATCAATTAGTTGATATTTAAGTGAAGATGAGCCTGCATTAACAACTAAGACTTTCATGTGAGATCTCCCCCGTTAATAAAATTCTATATTATTATACAGTATAGTTCATAAAAAGAAAAGGAAGCGGATATTTCCCGCTTCCNTGAGCATAAACAATATTAGTCTTCAATAACCTTTGCGACAGCGCCTGCGCCTACTGTGTGGCCGCCTTCCCTTATGGCGAAGCGGAGACCCTGCTCTATTGCTATCGGGGT
>JGI24709J26583_10000507_pt1 | contig 33198 bp, 28 predicted proteins | sample BioPla2DNA1_FD_26583 | JGI IMG/M metagenome (IMG submission 26583) | reverse complement strand
TTGTCATGGTCTTACAAAAGCTTTTTAATCTTTGATTTTAAAAAAAGTTAAGTTAATTTTTTGTATAAATAATTAATTAGGCTAAAATAGATACCTTTTGTATCTTTTAGCCTAATTTACTTTACCTATAAACTTACTCCAATAGTAGTTTAAGCATAAATTCCACTAAAACCTAAGCCATTTAAGGAGTAATTATTATTTATCATCAAATATTACAGTCTTTGTGCTAGATTCCCAAGAAACTTGAAATCCTAAGCTTTCACCCACATCTCTTATAGGAATATCATAATTGTTAATTTTAACATAATTTATCCCATCTTTAATAAATCCCTTAACTTTTCTAAGCTTACCATTAATCTTTAGATTAATTTCTCCATCTGATTTCATTTGATCCTTAACTCTTGCTTTAATCTTTTTAAATTCTTCTGGATTCTCTACATAAAATTTAGGACAATCCTTTTTTGTAACATCATAATGTCTATATATATTCTTTAGGGGATCTAGCTTATAAGTCTGGCATAAATATGAGCATAACTCAATAAGACTATCCATAGTTGCTTTTGAAAACTGACCTGTCCAGTCCGGATGACAGCATTCAATGCCTACAGAGCTATTATTCCATTCACTATTTCCTGCATGATAGGCTACCTCCGTTGTAGGGATACATTGTATTATTGAACCATTAATATCTATTACATAATGGGCACTAGCATATCTTCCTCTAAGATTATTAAAATAATTGCGATTTGACATTGCCGATGTTCCTGGATTTGCTACCCAGTGAATGACTATTTTTTCAACAGCTTTTAATTTTGTACCCGGTCGGCTATATATGTTTTTCTCCAAAAACTTTTCAGTTATATTCATTCTCCCCCTCCAAAAAAACTGTTCTATTATCATTTATTCTATGATTTATAGACTCACTTTATGTCATATTATTCATAACAAACGTTGCTTTTAATACTACTCTTTAATATTTTATTGCCCCAAAAAAAGACACTCTATTGCGTGTCTTTTATGGTTTCTTGCCCATCTGATTGATAACACGTAGGTAGTCTTTCTTAGACTTGTCCGAAATCATCCTTAAACATAATTCATTATATATTACATCATTTATTAGTTCTATATTATCCTCATCAGGAATTAGAACTTCAATTCCTGCTTGGATTAATTTCTCTGCTATATAAAAAGACTTTAGCGGAATGTACTCCCCAAGTTGACTCTTTACTAGTTCATTTATCACTTTATAATGTGATAGTACTTTTCCAACTCATACCCCGATTAAGCCTATAGTCTTCAATTATTATCCCTCTATGAAATCCTGTTATTATTTTTTGTATAATATATCAAATATTAATTATCTACTTATATTCTATTTAGTATAAGATAAAAATTAGGCTAAAGTAGATGTAATTTTACATCAGCTTTAGCCTAATAACCTTGAATGGAGGTGGGGGGAGTTGAACCCCCGTCCGAAAACCCATATATTGTGGTCTCTTCCATTATAGTCGTTATTTTATATTTCCCTTAGTAAAACGCCTAACGACAGGCTTTTTACCTCGGTAGCTTCATAAATACGATCTACTCCGCAAAGCTTAGGAGAGAAAGTTGCCCGCTTTGTCGGTGCCTCTTCTTAGACCGCGGGAATCCAAGAGAGACAGCTGCCATTAATTAGGCAGCAAATGCAAAATTATCTTCTGCGTTTAATTTTAAGTTCCAGATTGTTAACGCAGCTCCGGAGTCTGCGAATGGCTACCCCAATACACGTGATTCCCGTCGAAACCAGTACACCCCCTGAATAAACTAATATAAATTTTTAACTTTAAATTCTTTTTCAGCTTGACGCCTTTGATCCTTTTTAGCTATTTCTTCTCGTTTGTCATATAATTTCTTACCTCTTGCTATACCAATTAATACTTTTACTAAGCTTCCTTTAAAATAAACTTTAAGCGGAACTATGGTATAGCCTTTTTGAGTTACAGCACCTAAAAGCTTAGATATTTCTCTTTTATGAAGGAGTAGTTTTCTTGTTCTTAAAGGATCTTTATTAAAAATATTGCCTTTTTCATAGGGATTTATATGCATATTTAATATAAAAACTTCCCCGTTTTTTATACGGATAAAACTTTCTTTTATACTGACTTTACCCATACGAACAGACTTAACTTCTGTTCCTGCCAGTACAATCCCTGCTTCAAAAGTTTCTTCAATAAAAAAATCATGATATGCTTTTTTATTTTGAGCTACAATTCTTAAATCAGATTTTGATTTTGTCATTTGAATACTCTCCCCCATCTTCCCTTTTAGGGTGCAGAATTAATTATAACATATTTTATGGCTATTTCAAGTGTTTCCTATAACCTTTTTTTTCAATTAATAGTATATATTTCTTCTTGTATTTCCAATTAGCTAAAATTGTTATTGTGCTTTGTCAGATAATGACATAAACTATAAATATATTAGTTCTTAGGAGGATTATTATGAGGTCGCGAAAAAAGCCTATGTTTATTTCTACAGATTTAAAATACCAAAAATTAAAAAGGAAATATTATATTGTTACTAGTGTGTTTGCTCTTTTAATCCTTGGAAATTTATATTACATTTATTTAAATTATGATTATTTAGTGTTTAAGCATTTAATTAGTCAAAATTATATTTATACTGATAGCTTGGACAAGTTATATGAAAAAGAATTAAAAAGAGACATTGATGGAAGATACTATAAATACTTTGATAATCTCGTTATTTCTATAGTTACTAGAGAAATTAGACAAGAACAAAATGACCGCTACACATATCAATATCTGCCTGAACAATATAAAAAGAGCAAAGAAAATGAAAAAAAAGAAGCTGAGAAGTCTTCAATAGATGTATTAGGTGATAATATTGTATATCTAAAGATTACTAACTACTCTAAACATACTAAGAAATTTATGAAACAACAAAAAGATACTTTAGAAAAATATCCAAATATTATTATTGATCTTAGAGACAATCCCGGTGGTGACGTAGCTGTACTAAATTATATGTCAGGCTTATTTCTTCCTGAAGATAAGATTATTTCCTATGATAATACCCGATCAAAACTTTTCACAAAGACTGTAAAAAGCAAAAATAAGCAAGAATTAATATATGATAACATAATTATTCTTCAAGATAATAATACCGCAAGCTCTGCGGAAGGTTTTATAGCTGCCTTAAAAGACAATCTAGACAACGTAGTATTAATAGGGGATACCAGCTATGGAAAAGGAACTGGACAGCTTACTATGAAACTAAAAAATGATTTTGCTGTAAAAGCAACTGTAATGCTTTGGAACACTCCAAAAAACAATAACATCCAAGGAACTGGTATTGAACCAGATATTAAGTATAATAATGAAGATATTATAGATTATGCAGTTAAATATATTAATGAAAAATAACCCCATTTTTTTGGGGTTATTTATTTGTTTTCTAGTATTTATTCTTCTTCTGCATCATCATCAGGTAATACTATTGAAAAATCAATAGTTCTTTGAATGGTATCAGCTTTAAGCACTTTTACCCTAATCTTATCTCCTAAACGATATATTTTCTTTCTTCTTTCACCAATAAATAAATAATGCTGTTCATCAAAGATATAATAATCATCATCCATTTCTGTAACATGGATTAAGCCTTCAATTGTATTGGGTAACTCTACATACATACCCCAAGAAGTAAGGCCTGAAATAATACCATCAAATTCCTGGCCTATTTTATCTTTCATAAACTCAACTTTTTTAAGTTGTTCTGTTTGTCTTTCGGCTTCTTCAGCAATTCTTTCTCTAATGGAACAATGTTTGGCAACCTCTGGAATCTTCTTATTAAGTCTATTATTCGCCCTATTATCTAGTTTTTCATTTATCGCAGCTTTTATAATTCTATGAATTTGTAGGTCTGGATACCTTCTAATTGGGGCAGTAAAATGGCAGTAATATTTAGCTGCTAAACCAAAATGCCCATCATTGTTAAAAGTATATCTTGCCTGCTGCATAGAGCGAAGAACCAAGCGGCTAATAACCGCTTCCTCGGGCTTTCCTTCAATATCCCACAAAATCTTTTGTAAATCCTTTGGATGAACATTATTTGCTCCTTTAATCCTATAGCCGAAATTATGAATAAATGTAGATAGTTTTAATATTTTTTCAGGATCCGGGTCTTGATGAGAACGGTATATAAAAGGAAGTCCTCTCCAAAAATAATCCTCTGCTATTGTTTCATTACATATTAGCATAAATTCTTCGATGATTCTAGTTGCTATATTTCTTTCTACTACTTGTACATCAATAGCTCTACCTTCTTCATCTAAGCTAATCTTTGCTTCTTCAAAGTTAAAATCAATTGCTCCTCTTTTTACTCTTTTATTTCTAAGGATAACAGATAACTCTTCCATAAGCTTAAAAAAGTCAACATATGCTTCATATTTGTTTATTAATTCTTTATCTTTATCCTCTAGAATTTTTTTAACATCATTATAAGTCATCCGCTTATCTATATTAATAAGCGATTCTACCACTCTATGATTTTTTACAATTCCACTGCTATCTATATCCATGATACAGCTAAGTGCAAGTCTATCTTCCCCTTCATTTAATGAGCAAATGCCATTAGAAAGTTTATGAGGAAGCATTGGTATAACCCTATCAACTAAATAAACACTAGTTCCTCTCTTAAAAGCTTCTTTATCTAAGGCAGTATTTTCTCTAACATAATGAGATACATCTGCAATATGAACTCCTAGTCTATATAGACCATTTTGAAGCTTTTCTAAAGAAATAGCATCATCTAAGTCTTTAGCATCTTCTCCATCGATGGTAACCATTCTTACATCTCTTAAATCTTCTCTTCCTTGGATATCGTCCTTAGTAACTTCCTCAGGAATGGATTCTAACTCTTTCATTAGTTCTTCAGGAAAATCCAAGTCCATGTCAAATTCCTTAATAATAGCTAGTATATCGGTTTTAGGATCATTAATATGGCCTAAGATTTCAATTATTTCTCCTTCAGGATTTCTTCTGTCCTTTCCCCAATCAGTGATTTTTACAACTACCTTATGGCCAGTAACTGCTCCTAAACTATCACCTTTAGGAATAAAAATATCTCTAGAAAAATTTTTGCCATCAGGAATTACAAAACCAAAATTTTTGCTTTTTTCGTATGTACCTACGATTTGTTTTGAACCTCTTTCAAGAATTTGTACAACTTCCCCTTCAGCCTTTCTTCCACCATGTTCAGACTTAATTATTTTACATAATACTTTGTCCTTGTGCATAGCACCATTAACTCTATCAGCAGGGATAAATATATCATTAGAATCACTATCTTCTAAGATTAAAAAACCATATCCTTTAGCATTACCTTGAAAAATACCTATAACCATATTTAAAGTTTCAGGAAGGCTGTATTTACCTCTTTTTGTTCTAATAATTTTGCCTTCCAAAATAAGCTGATCTAAAACCTCTTCCAAAAGGGTTCTTTCATTATTTGGTACTTGCAAAAGTATACTAAGCTCTTTAATTTTCATAGGCTTGTAATCTTTATGCTGCATTAAATCAAGAATCAATTGTTTCTTTTCTTCTATTCTTTCTACTGTTTCCATTATTTTCACCTCTTCTTTAGCAAAAAACTATTTATCTTTAGTATATCAATTATTAACAAAACTAAACATGAATAAATAAAATAAAACACACTTAATAAGTGTGTTTTATTTTATTAAAATATTAAGAACTAACGCAAGAACGATAAATAATCCTGCTCCTATTTTTGTAATTCTTTCAAGTTGACCTTCTAAGGAAAAGCCTTTATTTTTTCCCCAGTAAGATTCTGAACTTCCACCTGTAATGCTTCCTAAACCTGCTGATTTTCCTTCTTGAAGCATTACAATTGTAATAAGTCCTATTGCTAATAATACATAAACCACCGTTATAATAATTGTAAGAGTATTCATTTGTACCCCTCCTAAATTCTTGACATTAACATATTAGCATAAAGTAATAAATTGTGCAATAAAAATAAGTAAATAGCTTGCAATTAATATTGAATTGTTTCTAAATTGTATCTTTTTTCTTGATTTACTACTCAACATGATTAAAATGTTTCTATATGTATTCTATGAAAGGAGGAATCATCAATAACTGTAAGCATTCTGGATAATGATCAAAACAATTCTATTGTCCGGATAGATTTATAATGCATGATTTGAAATCACTTTCAAAAACTAAAAGCGATCATTAAATTATAGACGTAAAAGAGGAGGTAATAAAAAACGAAAAAGAAACACGCGTTCATTTATTTATTAATCATTGTCATTTTGACAATTGCTTTTACTGCCTGCAGTAAAAAGGAAACCAATCAGACATCAAATTCTGATAACAATTCCGAAACCAATCAAGTAAATACTAATGATGATCTTTCCAAAAACAATTCGGTCAATGCAAACGATGAACTTTCTGAAGTACAAGTGGAAGATATAGAGGCTCTTTTAGAAGATCCCGACTCATATCTCGCAATAGATACCTTTGAAATTAAAATTGATGGCAAAAAATTTACATTACCTTTTAAGTGGACAGAAATCGAAGATATAGTACATAGCTACCTTTATGACCCTCCAACTGAAGTACAGTATGAAGAGCAAATCGATTTTTATTTTCTTAGTAATAATGGAAAAGGTGCTAATATTATGGTTGATGTTTTTAATCCGTATTATTCATCACCTCCTGTCAGTCTTGATAAGGCTTGGGTTTGTGAAGTTTACATGCGCACGATCTATGATGAAGATAACTACGTTGATATTATTTTACCAAAAGGAATCACTTTTGGTGCCAGCCCGGAAGAAGTCCTTAATGCATATGGAAAACCATATAATGCAACTGCCTGGGTGATAAAATAAAATCATTCAGTTATAAAACAGAAGATGAAAAATATGAGCTCTCTATTGATTTTGATGATAACCGTATGTGTGGCTTCACTTTGGAGTGTGATTATTATCATTTTGATGTATTAGCTCAAGAGTAAAAAATATTACAAATGCCTGAATAAGATAACTTTCCTGAACATACTTCCAAAACAGACTGTAATTAGATGATCTGCTTGGAAGTATTTTTATTGCCTGTAATAAAAAAGATTAGGATACCTGGCTAAACCAGGCATCCTAATTTACACTAAAAAATCTTTAATAAATCATAAATAATTTTTATTGATTAAAAGTTCATATTAATTAAGGTTAAACCATGCTTTTAATCCAGGATATTCTGCTACATCGCCTAATTCTTCTTCGATGCGGAGTAATTGATTGTATTTAGCAACACGGTCAGAACGACAAGGTGCACCAGTTTTAATTTGTCCTGCATTTACTGCCACAGAAATGTCAGCAATAGTTGCATCTTCAGTTTCTCCTGATCTATGAGAAACAACTGCAGTCATTCCAGCCCTGTTAGCCATTTGAATTGCGTTAAATGTTTCAGTTAATGTACCAATTTGATTTACCTTAATTAAAATTGAATTCCCTACTCCTAATTCAATTCCTTTAGATAATCTTTCAGTATTAGTTACAAATAAGTCGTCTCCAACTAATTGAATTCTCTTACCTAATCTTTCAGTTAATAACTTCCATCCATCCCAGTCTTCTTCGTTTAATCCATCTTCTAAAGAGATAATTGGGAATTTATTTACTAAATCTTCGTAGTAAGCAACCATTTCTTCTGAAGTTCTTACGATTTCTTTGCCCTTCATTTTGCTTTCGCCAGGGAAATGATAAGCTTTTGTTTCTTCATTATATAATTCTGAAGCAGCTGCATCAATTGCAATACGGATATCTTCACCAGGTTTGTATCCAGCTTTTTCAACTGCATCAATAATTACTTGAATTGCTTCTTCAGAAGAAGCTAAGTCTGGAGCAAATCCACCTTCGTCACCTACTGCTGTAGATAAACCTTTGTCATTTAATACTTTCTTAAGGCTGTGATATACTTCTGAACACATTCTTAAACCTTCACTAAAGGATTTAGCTCCTACAGGCATAATCATAAATTCTTGTAAATCTACAGTATTGTCTGCATGTTCCCCACCATTTAANATGTTCATCATAGGAACAGGTAATACTTTAGCATTAAATCCACCAAGGTATTGATATAAAGGCATATCTAATGCTTCAGCAGCTGCTTTTGCAACAGCCATAGATACTCCAAGAATTGCGTTAGCTCCTAATTTAGATTTGTTAGGTGTTCCATCTAATTCAATCATTCTATTGTCAATTTCTACTTGATCAAGAGCATTCATTCCGATAATTTCTTCAGCGATAATATTATTAACATTATCTACTGCATTTTGCACGCCTTTACCTACATATCTGTCTCCACCATCTCTAAGTTCTACAGCTTCAAAAGCACCTGTAGAAGCTCCTGAAGGAACTGCTGCTCTTCCTAAAACTTGTCTTCCTCCTGCATCTACAACAACTTCTACTTCTACAGTAGGATTAGCTCTTGAGTCTAATACTTCTCTTGCAAATACGTCTAAAATTTCTAAATATCCTTTCATTTTGTTTCTCCTTTCAATTTTAAAATGATAGTATTTATTTTTATTAGTTTTTTACTAAGAGTGAACTACCGGTCATTTCTTCCGGCTTTTCCATATCCATTAAATCTAGAAGAGTAGGTGCTATGTCTGCTAGTCTTCCACCTTCTCTTAAAGCTATTCCTTTTCCAGCATTAACTAAAATAAAGGGAACAGGATTAGTAGTATGAGCTGTAAAAGGTTCGCCAGATTCATAATCAACTAATTGCTCTGAATTACCATGGTCTGCACAAATAAACATTTGACCATCTACTTTTAATAATGCATCCACTGCTCTTCCAACACAAGTATCTATGGTTTCAATAGCTTTAACTGCTGCTTCCAAAATACCTGTATGTCCTACCATATCTGGATTTGCATAGTTTACAACAATTAAGTCATATTTATTAGAAAGAATAGCCTCTACAAGTTTATCAGTAACTTCTATTGCACTCATTTCAGGCTTAAGGTCATAAGTTGCAACCTTTGGAGAATCTACTAATATTCTATCTTCTCCATCATAAGGTTTTTGTATTCCTCCGTTAAAGAAAGAAGTAACATGAGCATACTTTTCTGTTTCAGCTAAACGCAATTGTTTTAAACCATTTTCAGACAAATATTCTCCAAGAGTCTTTGTTAATTGTGTAGGCTTAAAAGCAACCGCTTTGTTTTTTATTGTAACGTCATATTCAGTAAAAGTGACATATTTAATAGGTAAAAACCCTTTAGCTCTTTCAAATTTATCGAAGTCTTCATCACAAAAACATCTTGTTATTTGTCTTGCCCTGTCAGGTCTGAAATTAAAGAAGATAATTGAGTCATTAGCTTGAATAGTTGCAACAGGCTCATTAGCAGTTGTTATCACTGTTGGAACTACAAATTCATCATAGACTTCATTATCATAAGATATTTGGACAGCTTCAACAGGATCAGAACATTTATCCCCTTCTCCTAAAACCATTGCGTCATAAGCAAGTTTTACTCTTTCCCAACGGTTATCCCTGTCCATTGCATAGTATCTTCCCATAACTGTAGCAATTTTACCTACTCCAATTTCATTGATTTTTTCTTGGAGTTTTGCTACATAATCCTTTCCTGAAGCTGGTGGAGTATCCCTACCATCCAAGAAAGCATGAATATATACCTTAGACAAACCTTCTTTCTTAGCTAATTCTAACAAGGCATATAAATGAGTGTTGTGACTGTGTACCCCTCCGTCGGATAAAAGTCCATATAAATGAAGGGATGAATTATTTTCTTTGCAGTTATTTACTGCACTAAGTAATTCAGGATTTTTAAAGAAATCTCCGTCTTTTATGGATTTTGTGATTCTTGTCAGTTCTTGATATACAATACGACCTGCTCCGATATTAAGATGGCCTACTTCAGAATTACCCATTTGTCCTTCTGGAAGTCCTACATCCATTCCACTAGCATAGCCTTTTACAAAGGGATACTTTTTCATTATATCATCTATTATAGGTGTTTTCCCTTGGCATATGGCATTGCCGTCGCAGCGGTCATTTAGTCCAAAACCGTCAAGTATCATTAGTACTGTTGGTTTCTTAATCATTACAATACTCCTTCTATGGTGTTTCTTAGTCATTATAATTTACAATTTTACTAAAATCAACTTTTAAGCTTGCTCCTCCGACTAAGCCCCCGTCAATATTGTTCATTTCAAAAAGTTCTTTTGCATTAGAAGCATTAACACTGCCGCCATATTGAATGCGGATTGCTTCTGCAACAGATGAGTCGTAAATTTCAGCTACAACTTCACGAATAGCCTTACAAACTTCTTCAGCTTGCTCAGAGCTAGCAGTCTTACCTGTTCCAATAGCCCATATTGGCTCATAAGCTATAATAACTTCTTTTGCCTTATCTGCTGAAACATCCTTTAAAGCAATTTTAGTTTGTAAACGAACTAAATCAATAGTAATTCCTTGTTCTCTTTGTTCTAAAGTTTCTCCTACACAAATAATAGGAATCAAGTTATGTTCAATTGCTTTAAGTACTTTTTTATTAACGATTTCATCTGTTTCATTAAAGTATTCTCTTCTTTCAGAATGTCCTAAAATAACATATTTTACACCTAAGTTAGTTAACATTTGTGGTGATACTTCTCCAGTATAAGCACCACTTTCTTCAAAATACATATTTTGAGCTCCAACTGCAATATGGCTACCTTTTACTGCTTCTATTACTCCAGGAAGACATACAAAAGGCGGACAAAACACTACATCAACTTTATCTGTATTAACTAAGGGCTTTAATTCTTCAACTAGTTTTACCGCTTCATCTGGAGTTTTATTCATTTTCCAGTTACCAGCAATTATTTTTTTGCGCATAATAACCTCCTATAATTATTTATCGTCTGCAGCGGCTACACCAGGTAATTCTTTACCTTCAAGGAATTCTAAAGAAGCACCGCCACCGGTAGAAATATGACTCATTTTATCTCCAAATCCTAATTGATTAACTGCAGCTGCTGAATCTCCACCACCGATAATTGTTGTTGCATCAATTTTTGCTAAAGCTTCAGCTACTGCAATAGTTCCTTTTGCAAAGTTTTCAAATTCGAAAACTCCCATAGGTCCATTCCAAACAACAGTTTTTGCATCTTTTACAGCATCAGCATAAAGCTTTCTTGTTTCAGGTCCAATATCTAAGCCTTCCCAATCAGCTTCAATTCCACCTCTTTGAACCACTTTAAAATCTGTATCGTTTTTAAATTCTTTTGCTACAACATTATCAACAGGAAGCAAGAAGTTTACTCCTTTTTCTTTAGCCTTTTCAATCATTTCTTTAGCATAATCTATCTTATCTTCTTCAAGAAGTGAATTACCTACTTCAAATCCCATTGCTTTTAAGAAAGTATATGCCATACCTCCACCAATAATTAAAGTATCTACTTTTTCAAGAAGATTATTGATTACATTAATTTTATCGGATACTTTTGCTCCTCCTAAAATTGCTACAAAAGGTCTTTGAGGATTGTTAACTGCGTTACCTAAGAATTCAATTTCTTTTTGCATTAAGTATCCTACAGCACAATCTCCTTCGATAAAGTTTGTAACTCCAACATTGGAGCAGTGAGCTCTGTGAGCTGTACCAAAAGCATCATTAACAAATACATCTGCAAGACTAGCAAGTTCTTTGCTAAAATCATCGATATTCTTTGTTTCTTCTTTACGATATCTTGTATTTTCAAGAAGAACAATATCTCCTTCTTTCATTTCACTTACTGCTTTTTTAGCATTTTCGCCTACTACATTATCATCTTTTGCAAATACAACTTCTTTTTCTAATAATTCACTTAATCTTTTAGCAACAGGAGCTAAAGATAATTCTGGCTTTGGTTCTCCTTTAGGTTTTCCTAAATGAGAACATAATATTACCTTCCCACTGTCATTAACTAATTTCTTAATAGTTGGTAATGCAGCAACTAATCTATTTTCATCTGTAATTTTTCCATCGATAATTGGTACGTTAAAATCACAGCGAACTAATACTCTTTTACCTTTAACCTGAATATCATCTACGGATTTTTTATTTAACATGGTATTTATATTCCCTCCTCGGTAATTTTTTCAATGTGAATATTATCCAAATATTTTAATGATAAACAAGGTCCGGTCCTATAGATACTACTACAAAACCGGACCTTAAGGTCTATAGCTATTATAAATTATAGACGTTCTGCAATATAATTAGTTAAGTCAACAATTCTATTAGAGTATCCCCATTCATTGTCATACCAAGAAACAACTTTAACCATATTTCCTTCAATAACCATAGTTGATAAACCATCAATGATAGAAGAACGAGGATCTTTTTTAAAGTCAACAGATACTAATGGCTCTTCTGTATAACCTAATACTACATCGTCAGCAGCAGCTTTAAGAGCAGCATTTACTTCTTCTACAGTTACATCTTTTTCTAATTCTGCAGTTAAGTCAACAACAGATACTGTAGGTGTAGGAACACGCATAGCCATACCTGTTAATTTTCCTTTAAGAGAAGGAATAACTTTTGCAACTGCTTCAGCAGCTCCAGTTGTTGTAGGAATAATAGATTCTGCAGCAGCACGAGCTCTTCTTAAATCACTGTGAGGTAAGTCTAAAATTCTTTGGTCATTTGTATAAGAGTGAACAGTTGTCATAATTCCTCTTTTAATTCCAAATTTATCATGAAGAACTTTAGCAAATGGAGCTAAGCAGTTTGTAGTACAAGATGCGTTGTCAACGATATTATCTTCTGCAGGATTGTAGTCGTTTTCATTAACTCCCATAACGATTGATTTAGTTCCTTTTCCAGGAGCTGAAATGATAACTTTCTTTGCACCTGCATCAATATGTAATTGAGCTTGTTCTTTCTTTCTGAAAATACCTGTAGCCTCGATTACAATATCTACTCCAAGTTCTTTCCAGGGTAGATCAGCAGGATTTCTTTCTGCTAATACTTTGATTTCTTTTCCATTAACAACTAAAGCACCTTCTTTAGCTTCAACAGTACCTTCAAATTTTCCAAAACAAGTATCATATTTTAATAAATGCGCTAAAGTACTTGCATCAGTTAAATCGTTTATTGCTACTATGTCCATTCCTTTTGCTACTGCTATTTTGAAAGCATTTCTTCCAATACGTCCAAAACCATTGATTGCAATTTTTGCCATTTTTACATTCCTCCTATAAAATTTAATTTATTATAATTGTAAACATAAAATATGCTTACAATAATCTAACTTATTTATTTCTTTTATATCGGATGATTTCATTGGCTGCACCTTCATCCATGACTATACAACCCTTTTTAAGAAGATGTTCTACCGCCATAATTGCTTCTGCCTTAGATGAACCACCAGCTACAGCAATCATATAGGAAATATTTTTAATTTCATCCAATTGTATTCCTACTGAACGGGAATTATATACTATTTCCCCCTCAAGATTAAAGTAATAACCAAAGGCTTCAGCAACAGCTTCTTTACGTCTTAAAAAATCAATAACAGGTTCTAAAAGCCCTCTCCTTTTTGCCATCTTAAGAGCATTACCTATACCAAAAATTAATATATCTGTATTAGAAACCTTTTGAAGTGTGTCTTTAATTTCAGGTTCCTTACTAATACTCTCTAAAGATTTTTTACTTAAATGATCTGGAATATTTAAAAGTTTATAATCGGCACCTAATTTATATGCTAATTGAGATGCCAAAGTATTTGATTGATATTCTACCTTATTACCAATACTACCTCGGGCAGGAAGAACAAAAACATCTTCGTAATTATTATTTAATGGCTGAAATGAATTAATCATTTGTGCCACAGTTGTCCCACCAGTAATTGCAATTGTATTTCCTGGTTTTATGATATCCCTAAATATACGGGCAGCAGCTTTTCCAATGTCTTTTTTAACCATTTCATTTTTGTCCGTATCTCCAGGAACAACAACTACTTTATCTATATTTAATATTTTAGAAAGTTGTTTTTCAAGCTCAGTAAGTCCTCTTAAATCATATATTAAACCTTCTAACTCCTGAAGGATATTATGTCCTTCTTGGGTAATTTCCATGCCTAAAGAAGTCACTTTTATATAAACATTTTGTTTTAAAAAATCTGTTTCGTTTCTGATAATCCTCTCTGATATGCCTAAATGATTAGCTAAAATCCTTCTTCCAACAGGCTGAAAATAACTAATTGCTCTTAAAATCTCGTATCTTCTCTCTAAAGTCAAAACACCTTCTGGAATAATCTTCTGTAATGTCAGAGAAAGATTTCTCATTATAATCTCTCCTCGGGAACATTATTGTCCCGCACGACAATTTTCGTCCCAGTTATTCGTAAAAAAAAGATATTCTGTATCACCGCTTATATTGTAACGAAAATGATACAAAATATCAAGGAAAATATTTAAAAATATCAATTAATTTTTTAAGCTTTTTTTATTTTTTTGTGTTGATCTAAAACAGCATAGGCAATATTAGAAGCATGGTCAGAAATTCTTTCTAAATTACTTATTATATCCAAGAAAACAACTCCTGAATTAGCACTGCATTTATTTTGTGAAAGTCTTTCTATATGAGTCTTTCTAAATTCTTCTTCCAATTTGTCAACCATTTCTTCTTGCGGTTCAACTTTTCTTGCAAATTCTACGTTATCTTCTTCTATTGCTCTTGAAGCAAGCTCATAACAGCCTAAACTCTTTTCTGATAAGGTTATTAGTTCGTCGATAGCCATTTCTGAAAATTCAACTTTTCCATCTATAGCAAATTGAGCAAGTTCAGCAATGTTTTCAGCATGATCGCCTACTCTTTCAATATCATTTGTTATATGAAATAAACTAGTAATAATTTTATTTTGTTTTTCATTAATAGATGAATTTAATATTTTTACTAAGTAAGGTGTAATAGCTTTTTCTAAGGCATTAATACTTTTTTCTTTTTTATAAACTTGTTCAGCTTTTTCTTCATTTTTCTCAAGCAATGCCTCCATGGCTAATTTTGCATTTTCTCCTGCCATTTTACTTAATCTTACAACTTCTTTAATAGCATTTTCTACTGCAAAAGAAGGAGTTTCTAGTATTCTATCATCAAGATGTCTAAGGGCACTTTCATCTTCTTCGTCTTCACCCCTTACTAATTTACTAGCTAAGTATACAAGCATTCCAGTAAAGGGAAATAAGAGTATAGTATTTCCAATATTAAAAATAGTATGTACAACACTGATTTGTGTCATAGTAATTAAAGATTCTCCAAAAGTATGATTAATATATTTAAAATAAACAATCCCTATAACTGCAAAAACAATCGTTCCAATTACATTAAAAAGTAAATGAATATATGCAGTTCTCTTTGCATTTTTACTAGCACCAATACTAGAAAATAAAGCTGTAACACAAGTTCCTATATTTTGTCCCATAATGATATAAACTGCAGCATTCCAAGGTACTAAGGAATATCTAGCTAAAGATTGTAAAATACCTACTGAAGCAGAACTACTTTGAATAATTGCAGTAACTGCAAAACCTGCTAAAATCCCTAATATGGGGTTTTTTCCTAAAGTTAAAAATGCATTTTTAAAAACTGGTGATTCTCTAAATGGTTTAACTGCACCACCCATCATATCTAAACCAATAAACAAGATACCAAATCCTGCAATAATTTCTCCAACTTGTTTAACAGATTTTTTCTTGGCAAAAAGTATCATTCCTACACCAATTGCTATGGCAAGGGGAGCTAATTCTGAAGGGTTTAAAAACTTTGCCCACTCTGCACTAGATACTAACCATCCTGTAACGGTTGTCCCAATATTGGCCCCCATAATAACTCCTACAGCTTGTGCCAAATTCATTAAGCCTGCATTAACAAAGCCGACAACCATAACAGTTGTTGCAGAACTGCTTTGAATAATTGCAGTAACTACTGCCCCAACTAATACTCCCATAAATTTATTATTAGTTAGAACCTCTAATAACTTTTTCATTTTATTGCCAGCAGACTTTTGTAACCCGTCAGCCATTATTTGCATACCATAAATGAAAAGGCCTAATCCTCCAACAAGAGTAAAAATTACCTTAATGTACTCTCCCATGTCATACCTCCTAGTTTATAAATACTTTCTGTTGTATTCTATCATGGACTAAAAAAGCTAAGCAAGACTTTATTAAATATTAAGCTTTTATTTATCATATATATACAAAATTATTCTTTTTCAAATCATCTTTTTGTAATTCTTTAAGTATTAATATAAATTATTATCATTTCGCAGGCTATTAATTTCTATTAAATGTATTTCTAATAATTTACTTTACAATATTTAAAAGTTACATTATCATCAATTTAAAATCATGGTATGATATTAACTATAATTTATAATAAATAATAAAAGGTGAATCTATGAATCAAAACTTTGCAAACTACATCGAATTATTTTCTAATAGAGAAAATCGTAAGCTTTTAGTAAAAGGCTACTGGGGACTAGAAAAAGAATCCCAAAGAGTCTTGTCATCTGGGGAACTTGCTCTTACTCCCCATCCTAAAGCTTTTGGAGATAAACTTACAAATCCTTATATTACAACTGATTTTTCAGAAAGCCAACTAGAATTCATTACACCACCCTTTGAATCTATTGAGAAGAGCTATGATTTCCTTTGTGAACTTCACAATAAAGCAAATAAAATATTAGATAATGAATTACTATGGCCTCTTAGTATGCCCCCAAAACTTCCTGATGAAAAATTAATACCTATTGCAAAATTTAATAATAGTCCACAAGGAAAAGAACAAGAAATATACCGAAAAGGTTTAGCCCTAAGATACGGTAAAAAAATGCAGATGATTTGTGGAGTTCACTATAATTTTTCTTTTAGTGACAGACTCCTTGATTTATTATATCAACAAAAGACTTTAAAGATTCCTAAACAAGAATTTATTAATGATTTGTATTTTTCTTTAGGAAGGAACTTTTTAAGGTATAAATGGCTCTTAATATATCTTTTTGGGGCATCTCCTTCTTTTGATTCTAGTTATAACTCAGTATTAACCAAAGAATTAGAAATTATTAAACATTGTTGTCCCCAGGATTTAAACTTTGTTGACAAGTATGAACAATATGCTACATCCCTTAGACTAAGTCGCTTTGGCTACTCTAGTACTCTTCAAGGTAAATATAGTATTTCATATAATAGTCTAAAGGAATATATCCTAGGACTGCGTAAATTATTAAATACTCCTTGCAAAGAATACTTAAAACTAGGTACTGTTATTAACGGCGAAATTACACAATTAAATACAAATGTTCTTCAAAAAGAAAGTGAATTTTATTCACCAATACGCTTTAAACAATATCTTAATAAAGGGGAAAATTCTTTAGATGCCCTGGAAAAAAGGGGAGTCAAATATATCGAAATACGAATTTTAGATTTAAATCCCTTTGAAAAAACTGGCTTAAGCTTAAGTCAATTATATTTTCTCCATGTTTTTATGATTTTTTGTTTGTTTGAAGAAAACAAAGCTATTTCTGAAGAAGAGTTAACAGAAATAAACTTAAATCATCATCTAGTAGCCTTATCAGGCAGAAGATCTGATTTAGTATTATACGATTACAATAGCAAGATAAAATCATTAACCGACTATGGGACGGAAACATTTAAAAAATTAGAAATTGTTGCTTTATTGATGGACAAAGCTGTAAAGGATAATAAATATACAAAAAGTGTATTAAAAGAAAAAGAAAAACTCTTTGATATTTCTCTACTTCCTTCATCACTAATTTATAATGAAACAAAAAACAACAATGAAACTTTTCTTGAATTTGGGTTAAGATGTGCAAAAAACAATCTTTGGAGGTAAAGCATGATTTCAAAAGACTATAAAAGCTTAGAACTATCGACACAATTAATAATTAAAGAAGCATTAGAAAGAAATATAGAAGTAGAAGTACTTGATTGGCATGATAATTTTATCCGTTTAAAAAAAAATGATAAAGTTGAATATATTAAACAAGCAACCAGGACCTCTGCTGATTCTTATATTGCTCCTTTAATTATGGAAAATAAAGAAGTAACAAAGCTTGTTTTAAAAGAACACGGTCTTTGTGTACCAAAATCTGTTACAATTCATTCTATTGAAAATGCCTTAGCCGAATATCCAAATTTATTAGGCAGCGACATAGTGGTAAAGCCAAAATCCACAAACTTTGGAAAAGGAATTACCATTATAAAAAATATGCAATCTAAAGAAGAATTTTTAGATGCTGCAAAATTTGCTTTTAAAGAGGACAGTTACCTATTGATAGAAGAATACATTCCAGGAAAAGAATATAGATTTTTAGTTATAGGAGATGAAGTAGCAGCAATTTTACACAGGGTACCAGCAAATGTAAAAGGCGATGGTATTCATAGCATTAGACAATTAGTAGAAATAAAAAACCAAGATCCTTTAAGAGGAAAAAATTACACCACCCCTCTTGAAAAAATTAATTTAGGTCATGCTGAAGAAGAATTTTTAAAAGCCCAGGGAAAAGATTTCAATTATATCCCCTTAGAAAATGAAGTCGTCTATTTACGTAAAAACTCTAATATCAGTACTGGAGGAGACAGTATAGATTTTACTGATGATATTTCTGATGATTATAAAAAAATAGCTGTAAAAGCAGCTAAGGCAGTAGGAGCCAAAATCTGCGGGGCAGATATCATTATTAAAGATATTAATGAAAAAGCTTCAAAGGATAATTACAGCATTATAGAATTAAACTTTAACCCTGCTCTTCACATTCATGATTATCCTTACATAGGAAAAAATAGAAAGGTTGAAAAGAAAGTATTAGACTTATTAAATTTATAAGATAAAAACATCCTTGGTTTCCCAAGGATTTTATTTGTTTTTACCATATAAAATTGTTCCTCCCCCAACAACAATATCTCCATCATAAAAGACAACAGCTTGTCCTGGAGTTATTGCTCTTTGAGGTTCATCAAATTCACATCTTAAAAGATCTTCTGCTTTCATCTCGATAGTACATAAAACTCTATCATGACTATATCTGATTTTTCCAGTAACTCTCATTGGTCCTTCAAGCTTTTCAATAGACATAAAGTTTAGCTCATTAGCATATAATACTTTTCTAAAAACTTCATGATGTTCGCCTAATACAACTTCATTTTTTTCAGGTCTTATTTCCACAACAAACATAGGTTTTCCAAAAGAAATTCCAAGACCTTTTCTTTGTCCTATTGTATAATATATTATTCCCTTATGCATTCCTAATACATTACCTTTTGTATCTACAAAATTTCCAGGTCGTATAGGCATATCGTAATTTTCTTCTAAAAATTTACCGTAATCATTATCAGGAATAAAACATATTTCTTGGCTGTCAGGTTTAGATGCCACTAAAAGTCCAGCTTCTTTAGCAATTTTTCTTACCTGCTCTTTAGTATAATCTCCCAAAGGCATTAAAGTATGCTTTAACTGCTCTTGAGTAAGATTATAAAGGGCATAAGTTTGATCTTTTGCTAAAGCTGAAGAAAGTTTAAGAGTATATCTTTTCTTTTCTGGTAAATAAACTACTTTAGCATAATGCCCTGTAGCTATATAATCCGCTTCTAATTGAAGAGCTTTAAATAGCATTGATTCCCATTTAATATAACGATTACATGCAATACATGGATTAGGAGTTTTACCTTTAAAATATTCATTAGCAAAATAATCAATAACTTTATTACTAAACACATCCCTAAAATTAACTACATAATGAGGGATGCCTAATTTTTGGCATACTCTCCTGGCATCGTCTACTGCAGACAAGCCACAGCAGCCTCCTTGGTTTTCCATCTCTTCTGTGGATTCTTCCTGCCAAATCTGCATGGTCATACCAATTACTTCATAACCTTGCTCTTTTAATAAATATGCAGCAACGGAACTATCAACTCCTCCAGACATCCCTACAACAACTTTTTCTTTTGGCATTATTTCACCCCAAAAAACTATTCCTCATCATCATGGATATCATGGTGATGATCGTCATTATCAGTAGGAGGCTTTAGTCCTTCAATTTCAATTCCGTTTTTTTGTGCATAATCCCATAAAGCTGCATGAATAGCTTCTTCAGCTAAAACAGAACAGTGTACTTTTACTGGGGGAAGACCGTCAAGAGACTCTAAAACTGCTTTATTAGTTAACTTAACTGCTTCCTGTATGGTCTTACCCTTCACTAATTCTGTTGCCATGCTGCTTGTTGCAACAGCTGCACCGCAGCCAAAAGTTTTAAACTTAACATCCTTAATAATATCATCTTCTATATCAAGGTATATTTTCATAATATCCCCGCATTTTGCATTTCCTACAACACCTACTCCTGACGCATTTTCAAGTTCTCCCATATTTCTAGGGTTCATAAAATGATCCATTACTTTTTCACTATACATAAAAGCACCTCTTTTAGTCTATATTTATTAATTTTTTCTTTTTTTAAAATCCTCATATAAAGGAGACATATCTCTTAATCTTTGAACAATTGGTGGAAGCACTTCTAGGAAATAGTCAGCTTCTTCCTTTGTGTTTTCATCACCAATAGTAACCCTTAAAGAACCATGAGCTTTTTCGTGAGGAAGCCCAATAGCTAATAATACATGTGACGGGTCTAAAGAACCCGATGTACATGCTGAACCACTAGAACAAAAAATACCTTTACTATCTAGTAATAATAAAAGTGATTCACCTTCAATAAAATCAAAAGTAAAATTAATATTATTGGCAAGCCTGTTTGTAGGATGACCATTTAATTTTACAAAATCAACTTTTTGGCTTATCCCTTCTATAATATAATCTCTAAGTTCAAGCATTTTTTTATTGTTTTCATCCATATCTTTAATAGCTAATTCTAATGCAGTAGCCAAACCTACAATGCCAGGAACATTTTCTGTTCCTCCTCTTCTATTTCTTTCTTGAGCACCTCCATGTAAAATAGCTTTAATTCTAACACCTTTTCTAACATATAAAGCCCCTATTCCTTTGGGTCCATGGAACTTATGCCCTGAAAGAGAAAGCAAATCTACATTTGCTTTTTTTACATCAATAGGAATATGACCTACTGCTTGGACAGCATCAGTATGAAATAATACTCCTCTTTCTTTAGCAATACGACCTATTTCTTCAATTGGCTGAATGGTACCAATTTCATTATTGGCATACATAATTGAAATAAGTATCGTTGTATTTTTAATTGCTTTTTTTACATCTTCTGGATTAACTTGTCCATATTCATCCACAGGTAAATAAGTCACCTCATAACCTTGGCTTTCTAAATACTGACAAGTATGAAGAACTGCATGGTGTTCAATAGAGGATGTAATAATGTGATTTCCTTTATTCTTATAACTTTCTGCTACTCCTTTTATTGCCCAGTTATCGGATTCAGTTCCTCCACTAGTAAAATATATTTCACTAAAATCCGCACCTAAAAGGTCGGCAATTTTTTGCCTAGATTCATCTACAGCTTGTTTACTTCTTCTTGCAACTTCGTAAATGCTAGAAGGATTTCCAAAATCCTCTATAAAATAAGGCAGCATTGCATCCACTACTTCTTTTCTAGTAGAAGTCGTAGCTGCATGATCAAAATATATCTTATGCATTCATCAACCACTCCTCACTTGCAAGCTAGTACTAAATATAGTACATATATTCTTTGCCAGAATTTTTCTTATTATATTCCTCTAACAAATCAGAAAGCGTAATAGAATCAACCACTTCATTTACCTTATCACTAATTTCTTTCCAAACAACTCTAGTTACGCAAAAATCCCATTCAGAACATTCTTCAGTTACATTTTCATCAACACAAGCAACCGGAGCTAAAGAACCTTCCAAAGCTCTAAGAATATCTCCGACAGTTATTTCATCAGGAGCTAAAGCCAGGCTATAACCACCTTGAGCCCCTCTTACGCTCTTAACTAAACCGGATTTTCTTAAAACTGCAATTAACTGCTCTAAATAATGCTCAGAAATGTCTTGTCTTTCAGCAATATGCCTTAAAGCAATGTGCTTATCTTGACTATGAATTGCCAAGTCCACCATTGCCTTTAAACCATATCTTCCTTTAGTTGATAATTTCATACACTCACCTCAAGATTTAATTCCTAGTTTATTAGTCGGTTTTCCATATTAGAATATCACTTTATGATTTTACTGTCAATATGTTTTACTTTTTTCAATTATAATATTTAATAATACTATTATATAAAAAAAGAATGGCAAAACTAATTATATCAATATCAAATTTAAAATCTATTATTTTCATTTTTACCAATATGAATTAGAATATTACTATCTAATTATTTAATCAAAAGATAAGGAGTATTACAATGAAAAATCTAAAAATAATTGCAACTACTAGCTTTGGATTAGAAGCCATAGTCAAAAAAGAACTCTTGGATTTAGGATATAAAGACCTTGAAGTCTGTGATGGCAAGGTCGCTTTTATAGGAACTACGCAGGATATTGTCCGCACCAACCTTTGGCTCCGCTCTGCTGATCGTATATTGTTAGAATTAGGAGAATTTAAAGCTCTTAGTTTTGAAGAGCTGTTTGAAAAAACAAAAGCCCTTCCTTGGGAAAAATGGATTACTATAGACGGCAAATTTACCGTTACAGGAAAGTCTGTTAAATCAAAGCTTTATAGTGTTCCTGACTGCCAAGCTATTGTAAAAAAAGCCGTTGTAGAAAAATTAAAAAGTAAATATCATGTAGACTGGTTTAGTGAAACTGGACCTGAATATACTATTCAAGTTTCTATTTTAAAAGACATAGCAAGCCTAACTATTGATACCACAGGAGTTGGCCTACACAAAAGAGGCTATAGGCTTAAATCCGTAGAAGCCCCCTTAAAAGAAACCTTAGCAGCAGCCTTAATACAAATTAGCTATTGGAATAAAAATAGAATCCTTTATGATTTCTTTTGCGGTTCAGGTACAATTCCTATAGAAGCTGCCCTAATAGGAAAAAATATAGCCCCAGGTTTAAATAGAACTTTCGTATCCATGGATTGGCCTCAAATATCAAAAGACATATGGAAAAAAGAAAAAACCGCAGCCTTTAAAGCAATAGACCAAAATATTAAACTTAATATAAAAGCTTATGATATAGATTCAGAAGCTATTAGTATTGCAAAAGAAAACGCCCTGGAAGCAGGCGTAGATGATTGCATAAGCTTTGAAGTTAAAGATGCAACAAAAATATCAATTAAAGAAGCTTATGGTATCTTAATCACTAACCCTCCTTATGGAGAGCGGATTGGAGAAAAAAAAGAAATAATAAAACTATATCAAAGCCTTGGAAAAATTTTTGAAAAAGAGCCAACTTGGTCTTTATACTTTTTAACTTCTGTTGAAAAATTCGAAAGCTATTTTGGTAAAAAAGCCAATAAAAAAAGAAAGCTTTATAATGGCCGAATTAAAGTTGACTATTATCAATACTTCGGCCCTAAACCTTCAAATTAACGGAGCCTTTGTGCTCCGTATACTTCTGCCATTATATCCAATTTTTTATTAAATTCTTCTAATTTTTCCATATCTCCTTCTTCCCAAAGTTCCCAAAACTTTTTATATAACTTTCCTGCTTCTTTTATTTCATTAATTTTAGATAAATTTTGGATATTAGTAAAAATTTCTGCTATCATATTTGTTCTTGCTTCAAATTGTTCTTGTGCCTTTAGCACTTCTTGCCTTATTTCAGACATTTCTTTATCTAAAGTAAAAGCAGCTTCTGCAGCATTAAGCAATCTTTGATGAATATAATCAGGCATATCTTTATTATATTTATATCTTAAAGAATGCTCTATAGTAGCCCAAAAATTCATAGCTAAAGTACGAATTTGTATTTCAGTTAATACTTCTTTTTCTCCTTTAGAAGTTTGTATTGGATATTTTATAATAATGTGATAACTCCTATAGCCGCTAGGCTTAATGTTTTTTATATAATCTCTTTCTTCAAGAATTTTTAAATCTTTTCCGTCTCTATTTCTAATAAGATGAACAACTTTATCAATGTCTTTAACAAATTGGCATATAATTCTTATTCCTGCAATATCCTCAATTCTTTCTTCAATATCTTCAATTGCTATTCCTTTTCTTTTAGCTTTTTCTAAAATACTAGATATTTTTTTAACTCTTCCTGTTACATATTCAATAGGAGAATATTCCTCTAGTCTTATATATTCTTCTCTAATACCATTAAACTTAACTTTAAGTTCTTCTACAGCTTGTTCATAAGGAATAAGTAATCTTCTCCAATCATTAATATCCATAGCTGCTCACTTCCTTACTTTAATTTTAACTATATCTTAAAGCATGTTTATTACTATTTCCATTTATTATTATATAGAAAATCTAGGCAATAAACAATAAAAATAGAATATTATTTGTCATAGTACAACTTAAATAAGAATAAATTGTAGTACCGTCCAAATGAAAGAGGGTATTATTATGAATAAAAAAAATATAGTTACAGGAGCCTTGATTCTTACTTCTGCTAACTTAATAACAAGAATATTAGGATTTGTTTATCGTATATATATGTCAAATATAATTGGTGCTGAAGGAATGGGTCTTTATCAATTAATATTTCCTATTTTTATCCTTGCCTGGACCATATCTGGATCTGGTATATCCCTTAGTGTTTCTAAATTCGTTTCTCAAGAAAATGCAAAAAAAGAATACGGCAATAGTGGCCGAATACTAAAAATATCTGTAATTATTTCTGCAGGAATTGGTTTTATTATTTCATTATTTATCTTCTTTTTTGCATCCTTTCTGGCAACATCGGTTATTAAAGAAGAGCGAACCTATCTTTCATTAAGAATCCTAGCTTGTTGTATTCCCTTTATGGCTGCTGCTTCATCTATAAAGGGATATTTTTACGGATTACAAGAAATGTCAAAGCCTGCAATTGCCCAAGTACTAGAACAAATAAGTAGAATGGCTGTAATATTTCTTTTTTCTTCTTTATTTATACACAGAGGTATTTCTTATGCTTGTGCCCTTGCAGTCCTTGGATTAAGTGCTGGAGAAATCATTTCTTTTATATATATATTTATAGCTTATCGTTATGATAAAAATAGAAAAAAACATACAAAAAAGCCTTCCATTGGCATATTAAAGTCATACTCTCTTTTATTATCAATGGCCATTCCTTTAACTATAAGCAAATTTATTACTTCTCTTCTTAGCTCCATAGAAAATATTATGATTCCACAAAAGCTTCAACTGTTTGGCATGTCAGCAAATGAAGCCATTGGTATTTACGGACAATTTAGTGGTATGGCAATGCCATTAATCTTTTTCCCTTCTATTCTTACAGGAGCATTATCCATGACCTTAGTACCTGCAGTTTCTGAAGCTAAAGCAATTAAAAATTCAAGACAAATTCACCTTACTACATCAAAATCTATTCACTTTAGTTCTTTGATAGGAATAGGAGCTACATGTATTTTTATAGTTTTTTCAAAAGAACTGGGCTTGGTATTTTATAATCAGGAAAATGTAGGAGATATGCTTTATTCTATGGCTTGGATTTGTCCTTTCTTTTACCTTCAATCTACATTATCTGGAATACTTAACGGCTTAGGTCAACAAATGGTTTTGTTTAAAAATAACATAATAGGCTCTTTAATAAGTATTGGGTTTATTTATTTTTTGATACCTAAACTAGGACTTTTAGGTTTTATTTGGAGCGTAATAGTAAGCTCAGTAGCCGTTACCTTGCTTCATTTAGGAAAGGTTTTGAAGTTTACCTCCATTAGCTTAGACTTAAACAAATGGATAATAAAACCCGCCCTAGCTGCAACTGCTACTGGTTTAACATCAAAATATATTATGAACAATTACCTCTTAACTAATTTTTCCTTAAGCTATAGCCTGTTTATTATACTATTCATTCTTGCTATTAGTTATGTATTTTTCTTATTTTTACTCCAAAGTATTACTGTAGAAGATATCAATATAATAAGAAAAAACCTATAAAAAATCTCTTGGATTTTCCAAGAGATTTTTTAAATTATACTATTTCAATCTTTATAAGCTCATATCCTGCTTCATCAATAACAGCATTTTTTAATAGCTCATCAGAAATTTCATCTTCCATGTCAACTAAAGCATATTTATTATCAAGATCAACATTAACAGATTTAACCCCTGCTATGCCACTTAAAGCTTTATTAACATGATTGACACAGTGATTACAACTCATACCTTCTATATATAATTTTTTCCTCATGATATCACCCTCTTTTTTTGTTTCTTTATTAATTATTTCTTCTTTATCTATATTATAATCTGGCTTAAAGCCTTTTAATCGAAGAGCATTTAATACAACGGATACGGAGCTAAAACTCATGGCTGCTGCTGCAAACATAGGATTTAATTTAGGTCCTCCAAAAATATAAAAAACACCTGCAGCTAAAGGTATACCTAAAGTATTATAAAAAAATGCCCAGAAAAGATTTTGCTTAATATTTCTAATAGTACTTTTACTCAACTTAAGGGCTGTTACAACATCTAAAATATCACTTTTCATCAGCACTATATCCGCAGATTCCATTGCAACATCTGTTCCAGAACCAATGGCAATACCTACATCTGCCATTGCCAAAGCAGGAGCATCATTTATGCCATCTCCAACCATAGCAACTTTTTTGCCTTCATCTTGAATCTTTTTAATTTCATTGGCCTTATCCTGAGGTAATACCTCTGCAATAACTCTATCTATTCCTACTTGTTTTGCAATTGCTTGAGCAGTTCTTTTATTATCACCTGTAAGCATAACTACTTCAATACCCATATCATGAAGTTTTTTAATAGCCGTTATACTATTTTTCTTTAATACATCTGCTACAGCAATAATACCAAGCAAGCTATTATTATCAGAAATATACATTGGTGTTTTTCCTTCTAGGGCTAGCTGATCTGCTATTTCTTCTGCTTCGTTAATATCAATTTTTCTTTTAAGCATTAGTTTCTTATTACCTAAGACTAAATCTTGTCCTTTTATTTTTACTTCAATACCATATCCAGGAATAGCATTAAATTCTTCAAGTTCCAAAAAAGAAAGGTTTTTTTCTTGAGNTTTTCTTACAATAGCTTCTCCTAAGGGATGTTCCGAAGCTCTTTCTGCTGAAGCTGCCAAAATCAAAAGTTCGTCTTCTGACATATCATTATAACAAATTATATCTGTAAGCTCTGGTCTTCCCTGGGTAATTGTTCCTGTTTTATCAAACACAATGGTATTTACCTTATGAGAGCTTTCAAGAGCCGTACCACTTTTAATTAAAACTCCATATTCGGCTCCCTTTCCTGTACCAACCATAATAGCTGTAGGCGTTGCTAAGCCTAAAGCACAAGGACAAGCAATAACCAATACAGAAATAAGCATAGTCATAGAAAACACTAAAGATTCTCCTGAAATATACCACAATACACCCGAAGCAAAGGCTATGACTAAAACAATAGGAACAAAATAACTACTAATAATATCAGCCATTTTAGCAATAGGAGCTTTTGAGCCTTGAGCTTCTTCTACTAGTTTTACAATTTGAGCTAAAACCGTATCTTTACCTACTTTAGTTGCTTTAAATTGAATAGATCCAGTTTTATTTATACTTGCACCTACAACTTGGTCACCTACTTTTTTCTCTACTGGAATACTTTCGCCTGTTAACATGGATTCATCTACAGCAGTATTACCTTTAACAACTTCCCCGTCTACAGGTATTTTTTGTCCAGGTTTTACAACTATAATATCTCCAACTTTTACTTCCTCAATAGGAATTTCTATTTCTTTTCCTTCTTTTATAATTATAGCAGTCTTTGGTGCAAGGCCCATAAGCTTTTTAATAGCTTCAGAAGTCCTACCTTTAGCTAAAGCTTCAAAATATCTTCCTAGTAGTATCAAGGTAATGATAACACCAGCAGATTCAAAATATAAGTCCATAGAATAAGCTATCACTTCATCAGGAGTTCCTGTAATAATTTTATAAATGGCAAACAGACCATAAACAATTGCTGCTCCAGTTCCTAATGCTATAAGAGAATCCATATTAGGAGAAGCTTTAAATAAAGTCCTAAATCCTACTGTATAAAACTTATATCCTGCTATTACTATAGGTACTGTAAGGACTAATTGAATTAAAGCAAAATTTAAGGCATTTTCATGACCTAATAAAAATGAAGGTAAAGGAGCACCAATCATATGTCCCATAGAAATATAAAATAAAGGAATTACAAAAATAGCAGAGAAAATAAGTTTATTTCTTAATGATTTTATTTCTTTATCTTTATCATCTCTTTTTTTATTTTCTATATATTCTTCTGCCCCATAACCTGAGTTTTCTACAGCTTGAATTATTTCTTCTATATTAAGTTTGTTTTCATCATATTTAACATTTAGTCTTTCAGAAGCCAAGTTTACATCAGCTTCTATGATACCGTCTAACTTGTTAACAGTTCTCTCAACTGCTCTGGCACAAGCAGCACAAGTCATTCCGCTTATTTCAAATTGTTTTTTTTCCATACTTTTCACCGTTCCCCACTCAAGATTTGTACCCCTCCCTACGAGGGGTTGCTTTTATTATATTACTTTTTATGTCAAAGGTCAATGCCATACTGATAATAATTATTAATATTATTTAACTTAATATATTAAATTATAAAAAATCCCCATGTTTAGCCACGGGGATTGTTTTTTAGTTAGCAATTGTTATTGCGATTATTATTTGTTCTATCAGTTTTATTAGTTTTGTTTGTTTTATTAGTATCCTTATTAGGAACTAACTCATTAGCAAAATCTACATTCACATTGTTATTTTTGTTGTTATTTCTGTTATTTTTGTTATTGTTCTTGCTCATCAAAGAAGCCTCCTTATATTTTTAATAGTAATTACAAAGTTAGTATAGACAAAAAACAAATAATTATTTATTCATTAGATATAATATTTTTCCATGCAAAAATTATTGATTATACTGAGGTTCTTGTTGTTTTACAAAATCTAGCCTACCTTGAATAGATTGAGCTATATTATCTGCTGTGTCCGATAACTGCTTAAACATTTGTTTTGCAGATTGATCATCAGTATCTTGAGAAAAAGTTTTTAAATCGGCACATAAGCCTTGTGCACTGGCAAGAGCTTTTTCAAGTTTAGTATGAGTGGGCATATTTTATTCCTCCTTATACTTGCCTAAATTAATTTCACATAAAAAAAGTGAAATCATATATTATTATCTACGATTTCACTTAAAATATATCTAATAAAATATTCCTTGATTAAAGACTATTTATTGTTATTGTTTTTACTTTTCATTAAATTTTGAATTTTTCTTATGGTAGCTTCATAACCATTTTGGCTAGGATAATAATAGTTTTTATTAATTAATTCTTCAGGCAAATATTGCTGACTAACATAATTATTAGGATATGCATGAGGATATTTATAACCTTCTCCGTTTCCTAATTGTGAAGCCCCGCTATAATGTGCATCTCTTAAGTGAGCAGGAATTCCACTTATTTGAACATTCATAACATCTTCCATAGCCAAGTCAATTGCAGTAATGGCACTATTAGTTTTAGGAGCACAAGCTAAATAAATTGCTGCTTGAGATAATAAAATCCTTCCTTCAGGCATCCCAATAAAATCTACACCTTGAGCTGCAGCAACAGCCAGTTGTAGTGCATTAGGATCAGCATTTCCTATATCTTCTGCTGCTGATATTACCATTCTTCTTGCAATAAACCTTGGGTCTTCCCCTGCATATAACATCCTTGCAAGATAATAAACAGCTGCATCGGGATCCGAACCTCTTATGCTTTTTATAAAAGCAGATATAGTGTCATAGTGATTATCCCCATCCTTATCATAATTAAGTGCCCTTTGTTGAATACATTCCTGGGCAACTTCCAAATTAATATAGATTTTCCCATCCTCTGATACTTCCGTTGTTAAAACTGCCAGTTCTACAGCATTAATTGCAGCTCTTGCATCCCCATTGGCTAGATCAGCAAGAAATTCTAAGGCCTCCTCTGATATCTGAGCCCCATAACTTCCCAATCCTTTTTTATCATCCTTAATTGCCCTTAATATTAACTCTTTAATATTATTTTTAGATAGAGGCTTAAGTTGAAATACTCTTGATCTTGAAATCAAAGCTTTATTTACTTCAAAGTAAGGATTTTCAGTAGTAGCTCCAATAAGGGTAATGGTTCCATCTTCTACATGAGGTAAAAGGGCGTCTTGTTGTGCTTTATTAAAACGGTGAATCTCATCTATAAACACAATAGTTTTCTTTTGATTCATTCCTAGTCTGACTCTGGCATCTTCTACAATTTCAACAATTTCTTTTTTACCAGAAGATGTTGCGTTAATTTGGACAAATTCTGCTTTAGTTGTATTGGCAATTATCTTTGCCAAAGTCGTCTTTCCCGTCCCAGGAGGTCCATATAAAATAATTGAGCCTAACTTATCTGCCTTAATTGCCCGATAAAGTAATTTGTCCTTTCCTATAATATGTTCTTGTCCTACAAACTCCTCTAAACTAGTTGGCCTCATTCTGGCTGCTAAAGGAGATTCCTTTTCCATAGTCATTTTTCTATTATATTCAAAAAGATCCATATGCTCACCTCTTATGTTTAATAAAAAAAACTAAAAGATATATACATCAACTAATCAATATTATATAATACAAAAAATGAATATACTATTAAAAAACAGCTTCTGTTTTAAAAAAGAGCCTAAAGCATAATTGCTTGACAATAATTCTTTATAATAATATAGTTTAATAATAGTTATGCTATAGCTTTCATTGTTTAATATTTCACATTTATAATAGAATTAATTAGGAGGTTAACATGCAGTACATTAATGCAGATATTACACAAAGCAATAATTTCTTTGGAAATACAAATCCTTATGAGTTAATTCATGAATACGGAAGTCCTTTATATGTGTATAACGAAAAAATTTTCCGCCTAAGATGCAGAGAAATGAAAAGTTTTATTCCTTATCCTAAAATCTCAGTTAATTATTCTGTTAAAGCAAATAGCAATTTACAGCTTTTAAAAATAGCTCGTGAAGAAGGTTTAAATGTTGATGCTATGTCACCAGGCGAAATATTTTTTGAATTAGAAGCTGGTTTTAAGCCAGAACAAATACTATTTATCAGTAATAACGCTTCTAAAGAAGAAATGCAGTATGCAATTGATAGAAATATCACCATAAGCATAGATTCCTTATCCCAACTTGAGCAATACGGAAAGCTTAACCCTGGAGGACCTGTTGCCGTACGTTTTAATCCTGGAGTTGGTGCAGGTCATAGCAAAAAGGTCGTCACTGGTGGAAAAGGCACAAAATTTGGAGTAGATTCAAGCTTTATTCCTCAAGTAAAAGAAATCTTAAAAAAATATAATTTAAGACTTGTCGGTATTAATCAACATATAGGTTCCTTATTTATGGATGCTTCTCCTTACTTGGAAGGTGTAAAATCTCTTTTATCAATTGCAAGTAATTTTGAAGACTTAGAGTTTGTAGATTTAGGCGGAGGCTTTGGTATCCCCTATAGAAAACAAGAAAATGAAGCCCGTCTTGATTTATCAAAACTAGGAGAAGAATTAGCACCCCTACTCCATAACTGGACTTCTGCTTACGGTAAAGAAATAACCTTTAAAATCGAACCAGGAAGATATATAAGTGCAGAAGCAGGAGTGCTTTTAGGTACAGTCCATGCAGTAAAAAGCAACTGTGGAGATAAATATATCGGCACGGATTTAGGTTTTAACATCCTTGTCCGTCCGGTAATGTACGATTCGCATCATGATATTGAAATTTACAGAAACAGCGATATCGCATCGCAAAAAGAAGAAATTGTCAATATCGTCGGTAATATCTGTGAAAGCGGAGATTATATTGCAAAAGAAAGACTGCTGCCTGAAATCTTTGAAGGAGATATCATCGGTGTACTTGACGCAGGAGCTTACGGACATGTTATGAGTTCAAATTATAATAACCGCCTGCGTCCAGCAGAAGTACTCATTAAAGAAAATGGAGAGCATCAGCTTGTAAGAAGAAGAGATACATTAGAAGATTTAATCAGATTTTATCTTTAAATAATTATTGCTGCTGTCGGTTTCCATTCATACATTTGTTTTATGCAAATGTAGAAACTGGAAGCCGCTAGGCACCATCTATTATTATCAAAAAAATCCCTGTCATTATCTTGACAGGGATTTTATCTTTACTGGGTAGGAAGGATTCGAACCTTCGCATGCAGGAGTCAAAGTCCTGTGCCTTACCGCTTGGCGACTACCCAATATTTAACTATGTAAGTTTATTATAATCAAAATCTATCATTATATAATAAGCGCGAGACGGGATTCGAACCCGCGGCCCTCGCCTTGGCAAGGCGATGCTCTACCACTGAGCCACTCGCGCATAATATGTTAAGTTATGAGCTACCCGGGACTCGAACCCGGGACACCTGGATTAAAAGTCCAGTGCTCTACCGCCTGAGCTAGTAGCCCTTATTAGGCTTAAAGGGTGAATAGTGGGATTCGAACCCACGACCTCCAGAGCCACAATCTGGCGCTCTAACCAACTGAGCTATACCCACCATAAACGTACCTGCAGGGATTCGAACCCCGGGCACATGGCTTAGAAGGCCATTGCTCTATCCAGCTGAGCTACAGGTACAGGTAAATAAGCAATCGGGGTGACAGGATTCGAACCTGCGACCTCTTGATCCCAAATCAAGCGCTCTAGCCAAACTGAGCCACACCCCGTCAAAAAACGGCAGCCACCTACTCTCCCTTGCAGTCTCCCACAAAGTACCATCGGCCGTCTATGTCTTAACCTTCATGTTCGGGATGGGTATGGGTGTTTCCCATAGACGTATCGCCACCGAAAATTTTTAATCTTATCTACTCATTCAAACTAATAAATAGCTTTTTAAGGGTTCATGTGATATACACCCTCAAAACTAAACACTGTTATTATAGATCAAGCCCTCGACCTATTAGTACCTATCAGCTAAACATGTTACCATGCTTACACCCTAGGCCTATCTACCAGGTAGTCTACCTGGGGTCTTACTA
>JGI24709J26583_10000506_pt1 | contig 33215 bp, 27 predicted proteins | sample BioPla2DNA1_FD_26583 | JGI IMG/M metagenome (IMG submission 26583) | reverse complement strand
GTAATAGTAGCCCTTGCTGTATTCACAATTATGGCATCGCTTTTAGTAACTGCTTGCATGAGTGTAAGTAAGAGTGTTATTAGCACTAATAGGCGTACAAGAGAAATAAATGTGCAAGCTCCCCTAGCAGAGAACAGAAAAACTTCACCTCCTGATAAAGTGGAGAAGAGGGAAGATTTACCTAATACGATAGTTATTACGAACAAGTCTGGAGTAACTATCAACGAAACAATTGTAATTGATAATTACCATATAAAGAAGTCTGACGATACCGTTAGTGGAAGATTCAGATTTTTTGAATATCATAAGTAATGACTAAATTCTCCACTGTAGGATGATCTGAAAGGGGGTTGGATAATGCAGATTAAGACTAAAAAGCTAAAAGGCTTTACACTAATTGAGCTTATTGTTGTTTTAGCGATTTTTTCTATGGTTATGTTTGGTGCGCTGGCTTTAATATTACCTGTCAGCAATCAATTTAGAAGCACTGTAAGGTTCGAAAATGTTAGAGCAAATCTTGACAATATCCGATTATATATTGAGGGTTCGTTGAGATATGCGGACAGGGTGCATGTTTATACAGGTGCGAATGGCATGGATGTTGATGATGCTGTTCAAAAATTTTCAAATGCTTATAAATTCAATGTAGATTACATTGTAGCCTCAGGAGAGGTAGAGGAGCAATTTAACAGAGCAGCTGTTGATGCATCAATAAATGACCTTGAAATCTATGCATTGGAAATTCACAATAGCGATAAAGGACGAATTTCACTTAGAACTTATGATAGTGCTGGTAATCTTAAAACAATAAAGGATTATGCAGTAAATAAGGTCTTTTACGAAAATTATCACTATAAAGTTAATTTTGGTGAGATTATTGACAAAAATGGTGATGGTGTTATTGATGATAATGACAGAGTGAATAAGGATGACGTTTCAGATCCAAATGGTTTCTTTAAATATGAGAAATTTTCACCTGGAGATTTTGCAGTCACTGTTGAGGTAGAAGAAAAGCAAAAGGATGGTACATTTGCGAAGACTAATTTCACATCAACCGCAACCTTTGCTTTAATGAATGTATGGGATGGTGGAGGAGTAAAAAGAGATTTGTTTTATTCATTAAATGTAACACAGACAAATAATACAGGTGAGAATAAATATAATTTTAAGTGGCTTAATCCTGCTACTAATAAAATTGAGAATAAAGCACCAGATTATGCTGGTCATTCAGAGTTGCGTTATAAATCATTCCATAATGGCGTTGGTGATGATATTGTAATAATTTTCACAATTCCAAAACAGATAGAAGCAACTCCATAAGGTGCTAATACGAAATAAAGGCAGTCGAACGATTGTCCGTCTGCCTTTGTTTAGTATGTATTTTTAATAAGATATTATAAACATATTAACATACCAATCAATAATCTGTTTTCCAAAAAGTGTTCCAATAACAATTCCTAATGCAAGGTATGGACCGAATGGAATTTTAGATTCTTTGGTAATTGCTTTGCTTATTATTCCACCAATTGCAGCAAACAAAATGCCAGCAAAAGCGGAAACAATAATTGCTTTATGTCCAATAAACAAACCGCTGCAAGCCATTAAAATAGTATCACCAAGTTCGATACCACGAACTTTTTCACCGGTTTCTTTTTTTATCACATAACCGCTTATTTCGCCGATAAGAAAGAAAGGCACGCTTACATATAAAGCACCGGTTATTCTTTGAAGAATGGTAAGCTCTTTGGTGAAGATGGCAGCTGGAATACTAAGTATTGCAATTAGCACTAATACAGAGAGGTTCATTTCAAATGTATCTAGGTCAATAAATGCAATAACAATTAATATTGAAAAAAATATGCAGGTTAGGATTGAGTTTATATTGATATCCATAATCGTAAATGTTATAATATAGAGCATAGCATTTAATGCTTCAATAATAGGGTAACGGGGTGAAATTTTAGCATTACAGTTGCGACATTTTCCTTTAAGGATAAACCAACTGATGATGGGGATTAAATCAAATCGACGAATTTGGGTGTTGCAGTTCGTGCAATGAGAGGCTCGTTTAATAACGGATTTGTTTTTTGGGATTCGGTAGATGCAGACATTAAGAAAGCTGCCGATTGTGATTCCTAGAAATGTTATTATACCATAGACTACAATGTAGAAACCAGCATCCAAATATGGTAGTTTTAGAATTGCTGAGAACATAGTGTAAACCCTCCACTTTATTATTTTATTTTATATATAGTTTACCATAGAATATTTGCAAATACAAGAAAAAAAGAAAATTTGAACGGAGGTAGAACATGAGAAATATACCTATTGGTCAATATCTTGTTGAAAACAACCTTATAACTCAGCAACAGCTTGAGAATATTCTTCAAGCACAGCGTGAGGCACAAGGGCAAAAGCGTTTTGGTGATGTGATAGTGGAACTGGGCTATATGTCTGAGGTTCGCTTTGCGCAGGCTCTTGCTGGTAAGCTGAAGGTTGCATATGTTGACCTGGATAGAACTGAGATTGATTTTGAGGCAGTAAGTAAAATACCAGAATCACTTGCAAAGAAGCATACTGTTATCGCAATTAATATTCAGGGAAAAAGATTAACTGTTGCAACGGATGACCCTATAAACTTTAATATTCTAGAGGATATTAAGGTTTTCACAGGAATGGATACAATTCCGGTATTAGCAACAAGAACAGCAATCAATAAGGCGATAGGAAAGCATTATTCAATGCAGAATGTTGATAGTGTTCTTGAAGGTGTAAGCCAGTTTGTAGAAGAAGAGGAAGACGATGACGGCTCAAAGGATAGAGTTGAGAGTGCACCTATTGTTAAGCTTGCTACAACAATAGTTGAAAATGCATTCAGAGCGGACGCTACTGATATACATATCGAGCCATTTAAAACCTATACAAGAATTCGTATTCGTGTAAATGGTGATTTGATTGAGCTTATGAACATATCAAATGTAGTACATAATTCACTTACAACCAGATTAAAGCTGATAAGTGGTATGAACATAGCTGAAAAGCGTGTTCCACAGGACGGTCGTTTCTCACAGGTTGTTGACAACACAACACTTGATGTTCGTGTATCTTCAATTCCGACAGTTAATGGTGAGAAGTTGGTTATCCGTATTTTATCAACTGGTCAGATTGCATTGAGAAAAATTACTGATTTGGGTATGACAGATTACAACTATGAAATGTTTGAGAAAATGATAAAATGCCCACATGGTGTTGTACTTGTAACAGGACCAACTGGTAGTGGTAAAACAACAACATTATACGCTGCACTTGGCGAAATAGCAAAGCCAAATGTTAATGTTATTACTGTTGAGGACCCAGTTGAGAAGAATATTGATGGAATCAACCAAGTACAGGTTAACACTAAGGCGGGAATGACCTTTGCGGCTGCATTGCGTTCAATTTTGCGTCAGGACCCTGATATTGTAATGGTCGGAGAGATGCGTGACTCTGAAACTGCTGAAATTGGTATCAGAGCTGCTATCACAGGACACTTAGTGTTGTCCACATTGCACACTAACGACGCTGCATCAACAATTGTTCGTTTGGTGGACATGGGAATACCTCCATACATGGTTGCTACATCACTTATTGGTGTTATAGCACAGCGTCTTGTAAAGGTATTATGTCCTAAATGCAAGAAGCCAAGATTATCGACTCCAGAAGAAAACCGTCTTATGAAGATAAATGAATCTACCACAATATTCGACGCACATGGTTGTCCTGAATGTAATAACACAGGTTATGTAGGTCGTACAGCTATTCATGAGATTATACAAGCGACAGCAGGTATCTCTACATTGATTGCTGAGGGAGCAGGAAAGGAACAGCTTGAAGAGGCAGCGAAGAAGAATGGAACAAGACTTTTGAGGGATAACGTATCAGAACTTGTTCAGGCTGGCACAACTTCCATTGATGAATTGATCAGAGTAACATTCTCAGTATAGGAAGATAGTTAGAATAAAATCCTAAGATGTGAATATATATAAAAGGAGGAGTAGTATTGTGATAGAGATCAATAAAATTTTGGACGAGGTTCGAGTGCTGGGCTGTTCTGACTTGCATTTTACAGTAGGAATTGCACCTGTTGTAAGACTCAATGGTTCTCTTCGAAAACTAAGCTCCTATCCCGTAATGGACGAGGAAGCAATAGTGGATTTAGTTGACCAGATGGTTACAGACAAGCAGAAAAGGTCTATTGTAAACAGAGTTGATACTGACTTTTCATTTTTAACAAGGCGTGGATATCGTCACAGGGTTAATGTGTACTTTCAAAGGGGTAGCACAGCTATTGCAATAAGACTTTTGAGAAATGACATACCAACGCTTGAAGATTTGTTATTACCTCCGATTATGGCTGATTTTGCGATGCGTCCGAGAGGACTTGTACTTGTAACAGGGCCTACAGGTAGCGGTAAGTCAACAACGCTTGCGGCGATGATTGATTACATAAATGTTAACAGAAGTTCTCATATAATTACAATAGAAGACCCTATTGAGTATGTTCACGAGCATAAACGCTGCATGGTCAATCAGAGAGAGGTAGGTGCAGACGTAGATAGCTTTGCAGGAGCATTAAGGGCTGCACTTCGTGAGGACCCGGATGTTATACTCGTAGGAGAGATGCGTGACTTTGAAACAGTAACTGCTGCAGTAACTGCTGCTGAAACTGGACACTTGGTTATGTCTACATTGCACACAACCAGTGCATCTGATACAATCAACCGTATCATAGACGTATATCCACAACATCAGCAGGTACAGATTAGGACACAGCTTGCAAACATACTTGTTGGAGTAATTTCACAGACATTGTTACCTAAGAAGGATGGTTCTGGACGAATTGCATGTTTAGAGGTATTGAATGTAACTGATGCTTGTTCAGCGATGATAAGAGATAATAAGGTACATTTGATACAATCAGCAATTCAGACAGGTAAGCAATATGGAATGCTTTGCTTTGACCAGGAGCTTGCAAGGCTTGTTAAGAACAATGTTGTATATGAGGCTGACGCAGTAGACAGGTGTCATGACAAGGTAGAATTTTACCGTTATCTCAATACAAAGGACTAATATAAAAGGCATGTAAAGGGAGTAAGGCTACATAAGGTTTCCAACCAAACTGACAACAAAGATTAAATAACAGTAACAACTTTTGTGTAAAACTAACAAAACAGGATATAGATTAAATGTTAATTGCACAAAGATTATTAATAAATTATTTAAACTAAAAAAAATTATTGACTTTAGAAATATTGATTGGTATAATATACTTACAAGATACAGGTAAGGTCAACAAAACCAATACAGATACATATAATGGACTGTGTGTATCTTGCGTAGGGAAAGTACATTTCTCTCGTACTGGAGAAATGCTTTTATAACATTTTATCACAACTTTTTATTTATTGGAGGAGGTTTTTTATTATGAAAAACAGAAAGGTTAAGGGTTTTACTCTTATCGAACTAATCGTGGTTATTGCGATTATCGCGGTATTGGCAGCAATACTTATTCCAAACCTAATGAATTGGGTTGGTAAATCTAGCTTGAGAACAGCTAACACAAACGCAAAGGCAGTTGCTACAAACTCTGCAACTATTTTGGCAGAACTTGAAACCGCTGGTGTATATTTGAGTAGTGGTGGTTCAGGTAACTACACTGCGTCATCTGGTGGACTTAATTTTGATGGTACTTTCCCAGATAGTATCGAAAGTTTTGAAAAAGCAGTTGTTAAGGCTGCTGGTCTTCCTAAAGGTTCAGCATGGGGTGTTGAATTTAATGACCAAGGTGAAGTATTAGCTTCATATTGGGCTAAGGACAAATCAAGCCCTTATGTTGGAACATATCCTAATGAAACACAAAAAAAAGGTGATACAAAAGTTGCTGGTGCATTAGAATTTGCTAAAAAAGCACCAGCAGAAACAACAAAGTAACACCATAAACAAACACTAATACTTACCCCTCTCTTTCGAGAGGGGTTTTGTTTTATAAAAGTAAAACGGCTTAAAGCAAAGTGTTTAAGCCGTTTTTATGTTCATTATTGATTACCATCTGCAAGATTTAAAGAAATTACAAATCATATTATAAATCTGTGAGAAACACATAATAGTTACCTCCTAAAATTTATTGCTCAGATTTATTACAAAAGGGTTACTGAACTAATGATATTGTAACATTTCGGTTACAAAAAGTCAAATGTAATTGGTGGGAATAAAATATACAGCTTAAGGTTTTAAAACAAAAATTTTTTTAAAAATAACTAGACAAATCAAATTTGGTGTGATATAATAATAAAAATAAAACCCTTTAAGTTGATCCCGTGAGGTTGACAAGGTAATGCTTTTGAAGTTCATAGCCATAAGTATAGCTATAAGCCGATTTACGCTTATCTGTCAGTGACGGATAAGCGTTTTTATTTTTATTAAGGTGGTGATAGATTGAAACAAAAAGCTGTTATTATGGACGAAAATGCAATGAAACGGGCAGTTGCGAGAATAACATATGAAATACTTGAGAGAAATAAAGGTGCAAATACGCTTTGCATAATCGGTGTTCTTTCAAGGGGTGTGCATTTAGCAAACAGAATTGCAAAAAAAATTTTTGAGCTTGAAAATGTAGAGGTTAATGTCGGTGCTTTGGATATAACTCCTTATCGTGATGATGAAAAAAATACAACTGAATCTGATAAAACCGATATTAAATTTGATATAAAGGATAAAGATGTAGTCATCGTTGATGATGTAATATATACGGGCAGAAGTACGAGAGCGGCTCTTGATGCACTCATAGAAAGAGGTAGACCTAAATCTATTCAGCTTGCAGTGCTTATTGATAGGGGGCATAGAGAATTGCCTATGCGACCCGATTATGTCGGAAAGAATGTGCCAACATCACGAGATGAAACAGTTAAGGTTATGGTTAAGGAAGTTGACGGAGAAGATAATGTTGCCATATATGATATGACTTAGTCGAATATTATGAAAGGAGTGAAAAAGATGTCGGACTCAATTTTGATAAAAAATATTCGTGCAGTAGATGTCGGATTTGATAAAATCTGTGATATATTTATTGGCGAGGGTAAGATTATTGAAATTGCAGATGAAATCAAGACAACGGCTGATACTGTTATTGATGGCAGCGGGTTAGTTGCGATTCCATCGCTTTTTGATATGCATGTTCATTTTCGTGATCCCGGTTACACATATAAAGAAGATATTCTGACTGGTGCAAAATCAGCTTTGGCTGGTGGTTTTACAGGTGTGGCTTGCATGCCTAACACAAATCCAGTAATTGACAGCGTCGAAACAGTTGAGTATATAATAGATAAGGCAAAGGATACAGGTGTAAATGTATATCCTGTTGGCTGTATTACAAAAGGAATGATGGGTGAAGAGCTTTGCGATTATAATATGCTTAAGGAGGCAGGCGTTGTCGCTGTTTCTGATGATGGTCGCCCTGTAAGAAATGCTGAAATCATGCGCCAGGCTTTGGAGAAATCAAACAAGAACAAATTGCTTGTAATTTCTCATTGCGAGGACATGGATATTATAGGGAAGGGAATAGTGCATAAAGGCTTCATATCCGAACAGCTGGGTGTTGAGGGTATGGACAGAGCATCGGAGGATAGTATCACAGCAAGGGAAATTGCTCTTGCCAATGCAGTTAAATCAAGGGTTCACATTGCCCATGTAAGTACAGAGGGTAGTGTTGATTTTATTAAATCTGCAAAGGAAATGGGTGTTAAAGTAAGCTGTGAAACCTGTCCCCATTATTTTATGCTTACACATAAGAAATTACTTTCAAAGGACGCAGATTACAGAATGAATCCACCTTTGCGTGAGGAAAGAGATAGGGAGGCAGTTTATACAGGTATTATTGATGGTACCATTGACTGTATTGTAACAGACCATGCTCCACACTCAAAAGAGGACAAGTCTGATTTCATGAATGCGCCGAATGGTGTAGTAGGTCTTGAAACATCACTTTCAGCTACGCTTACAGCTTTTTATCATACAGGAATGCTTAAGCTTGACAGGATAATAGAGCTCATGTCAGTAAATCCAAGGCGCTTACTGGGCTTGCCGCTTGAGAAAATCAAAGAAGGAAACATTGCGAATATTGCGATTGTTAATTTGGATAGGGAGTGGACAGTTGAGCCTGAAAAGCTGGTATCAAAATCAAAGAACACAGCATTTAAGGGTATGAAGCTGAAAGGAAAGCCTGTTGCAACAATTTCAGAAGGAAAACTGGTTTATTCAATCCTTGAAAATATATCAAACACATAAAGGAGTGCTTTAAATGTCTTTTGATAGATTGACAGAAAAGATAATTGAAATGAAAAATCCAACAGTGGTAGGACTTGACCCATTACTTGACTATGTTCCACAATTTATACAGAAAAAATATATTGATGAAGATGGTACGAGCTTGAGAGCGGCTGCAAAGGCAATTTGTAAATTTAATCAGGCGATAATTGATGAAATTTGTGATATAGTTCCAGCGATAAAACCACAGGCTGCTTATTATGAGATGTACGGGTATCATGGAATAAAGGCTCTTGAAACAACTATAAGATACGCTAAACTAAAGGGTATGTTTGTTATTACAGATGGTAAGAGAAATGACATAGGTGCAACAATGGAGGCATATGCAGCAGCGCATTTAGGCACTGTTAAGGTTGGAGATAATATTTGTGAGCCATTCGGTGCAGACGCCTTGACAGTTAATGGTTATTTAGGAACGGATGGAATAGAGCCATTGCTAAAGATTTGCAAGGAGAAGGATAAGGGAATATTTGTTCTAGTTAAGACATCAAACAAATCCAGTGGAGAGTTACAGGATAAGCTAATTGACGGAACACCTGTTTATGCAATTATGGGGGATATGTGCGAAAATTGGGGTAAGGACCAGATTGGCAAATATGGCTATTCATCAGTTGGNGCTGTTGTTGGTGCAACCTATCCAAAGCAGCTTTCAGAGCTTAGAAAAAGACTTCCACACACAATGTTTTTAGTTCCTGGATATGGAGCACAAGGTGGTGGAGCAGAGGGTATTGCTGGTGCATTTGATGAAAACGGATTGGGAGCAATAGTAAATTCCTCGAGGGCAATTATGTGTGCTTATAAAAATACAGGTTGTGCAGAGATTGATTTTGCTAAGGCAGCAAGGGAAGAGGCAATAAGGATGAGGGAAGACATTACCTCATATATAAATATCAAAAATATCAAATAGAGTGAAGGATAGCATGTACTTAATTATTAAAGTTTGATATATGAAAGGATGATAAGATGGCGTTGTTTAATGTTAGTGAAAAAGCATATCTGCTTTTGGCTGATGGCAGGATTTTTGAGGGGCAGTCATTTGGTAAAAAGGGGACAGCATTCGGTGAGGTTGTATTTACAACAAGCATGACTGCTTATCAGGAAACTTTAACTAACCCAAGCTATTATGGACAGATAATAGTACAGACCTTTCCTTTGATAGGAAATTACGGAGTAAATGATGAAGACAACGAATCTAGCAGACCATATGCAAGCGGATATATAGTTCGTGAATGGAGTAACTATCCGTCAAATTTCCGCTCGCAGGGTAATATAAATGATTTTCTTATTAAGAATAATATAGTGGGTATACATTCAATTGATACAAGAAGCTTAACCAGATTAATTCGTGATTCTGGTGCAATGAATGGTGTTATTACAACTGAAAATGTATATGAGAAAAAGGATGAGCTTTTAAAGCAACTTAAAGAATACACAATTGCAAATGTAGTAAAAAATCTTACATGCAAAGAACAAGTAGTATATAAAAATGCTGACAGCAAATATAAGGTTGTATTACTTGACTTTGGGTGCAGAAAAAGTATAATAAATGAGTTTGTAAAAAGAGGCTGTGAGGTAGTTGTTGTGCCTGCAGAGACAAATGCTGAGGAGATTAAGAAGATTAATCCAGATGGCATAGTGCTTTCAAACGGACCTGGAGACCCTGCTGAAAATACTGTGATTATAGAAAATCTTAAAGAGATTTCAAAACTAGGTATTCCGATGTTTGGAATAGCATTAGGGCATCAGCTTTTAGCACTTGCACATGGTGGACGAACAGAAAAATTGAAATATGGACATAGAGGTTCAAATCAGCCTGTAATAGACTTTAAAAAGGACAGGACTTATATTACTAATCAAAATCATGGCTATGTGGTTATAGGTGATAGCATAGATGAAAGCATTGCAGAGGTATCACATATAAACGCAAATGATAAAACCTGTGAAGGCTTATGCTATAAGAACATTAATGCAGTTACAGTACAATTTTATCCCGACGGATTGAATGGTGAGCTGGATATATCATATTTATATGATGAGTTTATTGGAGTAATTGCTGATAGGAGGGTACAATAATATGCCGTTGAGAAAGGATATAAAGAGAGTTTTAGTAATTGGTTCAGGGCCTATTGTCATCGGGCAGGCGGCAGAGTTTGACTATGCGGGAACACAGGCTTGCCGTGCTTTGAAGGAAGAGGGACTTGAGGTAATTCTTATAAATTCAAATCCGGCTACAATTATGACTGATAAGGCTATGGCAGATAAAATCTACATTGAACCACTAACACTTGATGTTGTAAAGCGTGTAATTGAGATTGAAAAGCCTGACAGCTTGTTATCTACACTTGGCGGACAAACAGGCTTGACACTTTCAATGCAGCTTGCTAAGGAGGGCTTTCTTGACAAGCATAATGTGAAGCTACTAGGAGCAAATCCTCTTACAATTCATAAGGCTGAGGACAGGCAGGCATTTAAGGATACTATGGAGAAGATTGGTGAACCATGTATTCCATCAAAGGTTGTAGAAACCATAGAGGATGCTGTTGAATTTGCAAAAGAAATTAACTATCCGGTAATTGTAAGACCTGCATTTACATTGGGTGGAACTGGCGGCGGTATTGCACATAATGAAGCAGAGCTTCGTGATATTGCAAAGAACGGACTAAGGCTTTCACCTATTACACAGATACTTATTGAGAAGTGCATAAGCGGCTGGAAGGAAATAGAGTTTGAGGTTATCCGTGATAATAAGGGAAATGTAATTACAGTATGCTCAATGGAGAATGTTGACCCTGTCGGAGTTCACACAGGTGATAGTATAGTAGTTGCACCAACTGTTACATTAACTGATAGGGAATATCAGATGCTTAGAACTGCTGCAATAAATATTATCTCTGAGTTAAAGGTTGAGGGTGGATGTAACTGTCAGTTTGCCCTTCATCCTACAAGCTATGAGTATGCAGTAATTGAGGTAAATCCAAGAGTATCCCGTTCATCAGCACTTGCTTCAAAGGCAACAGGATATCCTATTGCAAAGGTAACAACAAGGATTGCAATTGGCTATAATCTTGATGAGATTGTAAATCAGGTTACAGGTAAGACATATGCTTGCTTTGAGCCTTCAATTGACTATTTAGTTGTAAAGTTTCCTAAGTGGGCATTTGACAAGTTCGTTTATGCTAAGAGAACACTAGGTACACAGATGAAGGCTACTGGAGAGGTTATGGCAATTGGAACAAGCTTTGAACAGGCAATGATGAAGGCTGTTCGCTCTATTGAGTTGGGAATAGATACTTTGAATCTTGAGAAGTATGAGAAGGTTTCGATTGATGAGTTGCTGGAAATGCTTCAGGCAGTTGAAGATGAGCGTATATTTCAGATTTATGAGGCATTAAAGCGTGGAGTTTCCGTTGATGAGATATATGATATCACAAAGGTAGACAAATGGTTTTTAGATAAGCTCTTGAATCTTATTAAGCTTGAAAAATGGCTTGCAGAGGGTGAGCTTACTCTTGAAAAATACAATATAGCAAAGAATTATGGCTATCTTGACAGCACAATTGAGCGTATATCGGGACAGAAATGCCCTACAAGAAAAAGAGCGGTATTTAAGATGGTTGATACCTGTGCTGGAGAGTTTAAGGCTGAAACACCTTATTTCTACTCAACATTTGATGAGGAAAATGAGGCTAAGCAGTTTATAGACAGAACTGATACTGGAAAGAAAAAGGTAATTGTATTTGGTTCAGGTCCTATTAGAATCGGACAGGGAATAGAGTTTGACTATTGTTCGGTACATTGTGTATGGAGTTTAAAGGAATTAGGTTATGAAGCGATAATCTGCAATAATAACCCTGAAACAGTTTCAACTGATTTTGATACAGGTGATAGGCTTTATTTTGACCCACTTACAAAGGAAGATGTTGAGGCTATAATTGAAACTGAAAAGCCATATGGCGTTGTAGTACAGTTTGGTGGACAGACAGCAATAAAGCTAACAAAGCATTTATCTGAGATGGGTGTTAATATTTTGGGAACATCTGCTGAGAGTATTGACGCAGCAGAGGATAGGGAACGCTTTGATGAGTTGCTTGAAAAATGCAATATACCTCGTCCTGAGGGCTTTACAGTCATGACCACTGATGAGGCTGTAGAGGTAGCTGAAAAGCTTGGATATCCTGTACTTTTGCGTCCATCATATGTTTTGGGTGGACAGAATATGATTATAGCTCACTCTAAAGATGATGTTGTTGAATATATGGGTATAATTACAAGGCATACGATTGAAAATCCAGTACTTATTGACAAGTACATGATGGGTACTGAGGTTGAGGTTGATGCTATATGTGACGGTAAGGACTTCCTCATACCAGGAATTATGGAGCATATTGAGCGCGCAGGTGTTCATTCTGGCGACTCTATCTCCGTATATCCGGCACAGACCTTGTCACAGAGGATACAGGATACAATTATTGAATATACAAGACGACTTGCACTTGAACTAAAGGTTATCGGACTTGTTAATATTCAATATGTTGTGTATAATAATGAGGTATATGTAATTGAGGTAAACCCACGCTCATCAAGAACTGTTCCATATATCAGCAAGGTTACTGGAATACCAATGGTGGATATAGCTACAAAGATTATGCTCGGCTCAACACTTAAAGAGTTAGGATATGAAAGCGGTTTATATCCATCGGGTGAATATGTTGCAGTAAAGGTTCCTGTGTTTAGCTTTGAGAAATTGCAGGATGTTGATACAATGCTAGGTCCTGAGATGAAATCTACAGGTGAATGCTTGGGTATCGCTAAGAACTTTGAGGACGCGTTGCTTAAAGGTCTGGCTGCTGCTGGATATGACCTCAAAAGAGAGGGCGGAGTATTAATATCCGTTCGTGACAGCGATAAACAAGAGGTTATAGCAATTGCTGATAAATTTGCACAAATGGGCTTTGAGTTGTATGGAACAAGTGGTACAGCAAGTGTGCTTAACAAGAATATGATTGCAACAAATCTTGTTAAAAAGATTTCAGATGGTGAGCCAAATACGCTTACACTACTTGAGAGTGGAAAGATTCACTATGTAATTTCAACATCAGCTAAGGGCCGTTTGCCAGCAAGGGATAGCGTTAAGATGCGACGCAAATCTGTTGAGCGCTCAATATGTAGCTTGACATCCATTGATACTGCAAGAGCACTTGCAAATGTTCTTATGACGGAAAGAACTATGAAGGATGTTGATTTGGTTGATATAACAAAGATATAAGGCTATATGAAATGGAGGAAATATGAGGTATACACAGGGAGAGTACCGTATATTAAACAAGACTGCGATTGCAAAGCAAATATATGATTATACTGTTTTATGCCCTGACATTGCAAGGATAGCACAGCCAGGACAGTTTGTTCATCTCTTGCCAAAGGGATTTCCGCTTCGTCGTCCGATTTCAATCTGTGATATAGATGCAGAAAAGGGAACTTTACGCTTTGTATTCGAGGTTCGTGGTGAGGGTACAGCAGAGCTTGCAAGACTGAATGCAGGTGATATGATTGATATGCTTGCACCAGTTGGTGGTAGGGGTTTTAAAATAAATGAGAACGCAAAAAGGGTTATACTTGTCGGAGGAGGTATCGGTACTCCACCGATGCTCCCTCTTGCGAAAATATATGGGGAAAGAGCAGTGGCAATTTCAGGTTTTAGATGCTCTTCAATGGTAATATTGCAAGATGATTTTAAAGAAATGGGAGCAAAAACAATACTCTGCACAAATGATGGTAGTATGGGTATAAAAGGATTTGTAACAATACCACTTATAGAAGAAATAGAGGCAGAAAAGCCTGATATTATCTTTGCTTGCGGGCCAAGGCCAATGCTGAAGGCAGTGGCTGAAATTGCAATGGAAAATGATATTGAATGTCAGGTTTCGCTTGAGGAGAGAATGGGCTGTGGAGTAGGAGCTTGTCTAGTATGTTCATGTAAGGCAATAAGAAACGGGCAGGAGATTCATGCTCATGTTTGTCAGGATGGTCCTGTATTTAATGCAAAGGAGGTAATCTGGTAATGGCCGACTTATCTGTAAATATAGCAGGAGTTGAGTTTAAAAATCCGGTTATCCCTGCATCGGGAACCTTTGGATATGGCAGAGAATATGGACGCTTTTATCCTCTATCAAAGCTAGGAGGCATTGCGACAAAGGGAACGACTCTTGAGAGCAGGCTGGGAAATCTAGCGCCAAGAATTGCTGAGACTCCAAGCGGAATATTGAATTCAGTTGGCTTGCAAAATCCGGGAATTGATAAGTTTATAAGGGTTGAATTGCCAAATCTTATGAAGCAGGAAACTGTAATCATCGTTAATATCGCTGGTTCAACCGTTGAGGAGTATATCGAGGTTGCAAAAAAGCTTGAGGAAACAGATGCTCACATGATAGAGCTTAATATTTCATGTCCTAATGTAAAAGAGGGTGGAGTAGCCTTTGGTGTATCATGCGACAGCGCGGCTGGAATAACTGCTGCTGTAAGAAAGGTAACAAAAAAGCCACTAATAGTTAAGCTATCGCCAAATGTAACTGATATTGCTGGTATTGCTAAGGCTGTTGAGGCAGAGGGTGCTGATGCGGTATCGCTAATAAATACACTTTTGGGTATGAGAATTGATATTAGGACAGGTCGTCCTGTTTTAAGGAATAATGTTGGCGGACTATCGGGCAAAGCAGTATTTCCAGTTGCAGTGAGAATGGTATGGCAGGTTGCAAATGCTGTTAAGATACCTGTTATAGGTATGGGGGGAGTTGCAACTGCTAATGATGCAATAGAGCTAATGATGGCTGGTGCAACTGCAGTTCAGGTTGGAACAGCTATGTTTGCAAATCCGTTTGCACCAATTGAAATTATAGATGGAATTAATGAATATCTTGATAAAAATGGTATATCAAGTGTAAGAGAAATTATTGGAAGTGTTAAATCATGGTAACAAGAGTTTATCTGATTCGTCATGCAGAGGCAATGGGCAATATAAATGAAACCTTTCAGGGGCGAACAGATGAAAATTTAACTGAAAAGGGATATAGGCAGCTTGTAGAGCTTAGCGAGAGGTTTAAAGATATTCCACTTGATGCTATATACTCAAGTCCTTTAATACGCGCGAAGGAAACTGCAAAGGCTGTAAATAAGTATCATGGGCTTGATATTGCTTATGATGAGGGGTTAATTGAAATTAATGGTGGGGTATGGGAAGGGAAGAGGTGGAAGGATATCCCTCTTCTCTATCCTGTCGAATACAATCTCTGGACATATGAAATGCACAAGTTTTACATAGAAGATGGCGAAAGCTTGGTTGAAGTTTCGGAGAGAATGCAGAAAACGATAGGGGATATTGTTTCTCAGAATGTGGGGAAGAATATTGCCGTAGTATCACATGGTTGTGCGATAAAGACCTATTTATGCTTTGCAAGTGGAAAGACTCTTGATAAGATCCAGGAGATGGGTTGGTCGGACAATACTTCTGTTTCTCTTATTGAATACGAAGATGATTTAATTCCCAGAATAATATATAAAAATAATTCAGACCATTTGCCATGTGAGCTTTCAACATTAGCATTTTCTGATTGGCATAAATCCGAAGAGAAAAGTGGAGAATTAAGCAAATGAAAATAATGGCAGTTGATTTTGGTGATTCGAGAACAGGACTTGCAGTATGCGATAAAATGGAGCTATTAGCCTCTCCGTTATGTGTGGTAGAGGAAAAGGATTTTGATAATTGTATATTGAAGGTATCTGAACTTGTAAAGGAAAACAAGATAGAGAAGATTATTGTGGGATATCCTGTAAATATGAACGGTACAGTCGGAGAAAGAGCTGATAGGTGCAAGCTGTTTGCGGATACTCTTGCAGAAAAGGTGGGTATACCAGTTGAAATGTGGGACGAACGCTGCACAACTGTTTCTGCACATAATTATCTTAATCAGACTAATACGAGGGGCAAGAAACGCAAGGCAATTATTGATGCAGTAGCTGCTACGATTATTCTTGAAAACTATTTGGAATACCGTAAAAATATCAATCAAATATAAAGTCCTGTAAATAGGCTACCCGTAGGTGAATTGCTTGTAATTAATGTATCTCTTTGGTTTTTGTCATGTATGCACAAAAGATTAGCTCCTGTAAAAAACAGGAGCCTTTTCATATAATAAGCAGCCAGAGGGAAACATTCCTTCTGGCTGACTTAAAGAGGGTTTTATTATAAAAAATCGGAGAGATGGCTATTTTCTTCTGATGTTGGGGCCTAAGGCCTCCTTTTTAGCGTTATGCCCTTTATTTTGATTTTCGTTATCTTGTGTGTTTGCTTTGGCGTTTATATCCTTATCCTGCATACATACCTCCAATCGATTACTGATATGACTGAATATATTCTTGTAGCTTTTGCGCTTGATATCCTTCGGATTCAGCATATTTCTTAAAGAAGTCCTGAAGATTTTCGTCATCTATCTTTTGAGAATAGTTCATAAAATCTCTTATACGTTCCTGAGTGTCCAGCAAAGCTTTTTTAAGATAATCTTGAGTGTTCATTTCCATATACATACCCCCATTACAGAATTATAGAAATATTATTTGCAAGTATTATTATTTTATACAGGCATTTTACACAGTATATTATAATAAGATTTGTATCAAATTATGTAATTTTTATATTGACAAATAGCAAAACCTATGATATAGTAAAGTTATATTATAAGTAAATGAAAAAGCGATGATAAGGAATAAAGCAAAAACAATCCTTTTTCAGAGAGCTGTTGGTTGGTGTGAAACAGTAAAGAATTTTTGTGATTAAATCCCCTTTGAGCTGTCCGCCGAACGCTGTTTAGCTAGTAAGTTGGAACGGATATCTCCCGTTATAGAGATACACATTGTTGGATGTGGTTGAGTGGGCATTTTATGCCAATAAGAGTGGTACCGTGGAGTAATTATATGCTTCACCTCTTAAGTTTTAAGAGGTGAAGCATTTTTGTTTTGTAAAATCAAAAATATTATGTAAAGGGATGAGAAAGATGAGATTAAATGGTGCAGAAGTAATTGTACATTGTTTAATGGAACAGGGCGTTGATACTGTTTTTGGCTATCCGGGCGGTGCGGTGCTTAATATATATGATGCACTTTATAAGTATAGTGATAAGATAACACATATTCTTACATCACATGAACAGGGTGCATCGCATGCTGCTGATGGCTATGCAAGAACAACTGGGAAAACGGGTGTAGTAATTGCAACATCAGGTCCTGGTGCAACCAATCTTGTGACAGGAATTGCAACTGCTTATATGGACGGAGTTCCTATGGTGGCGATTACTGGAAATGTGGCAAGGAATTTGCTTGGATTAGATAGTTTCCAGGAGGTTGACATAACAGGAATAACTATGCCAATTACAAAGCATAATTATATAGTGAAGGATGTAAATATGCTTGCTGATATAGTAAGAGAGGCATTTTATATCGCTAATGAGGGAAGAAAGGGCCCTGTTTTGATAGATGTTCCAAAGGATATAACTGCAGAGATGGTGGAGTTTGAGAATAAGGAACTTAAGAAGTATGTATATGAAAAAAGTGATTCTGAAAAAAGTGATTCTATTGATGAGGAAATAAGAACTGCAGTTGAAATAATAAAGCAAGCAGAGCGTCCATTTATTTATGCAGGCGGAGGGGTTGTGCACTCGGATGCGGTTGATGNGTTTAAGAAATTTGTTGAGCTTGTTGACGCACCTGTTGCATTATCGCTTATGGGGCAATGTGCTTTTGATAATACAGACAAGAGATATATTGGTATGCTTGGAATGCATGGCACAAAAACATCGTCACTTACTGTTGGCGAATGTGACTTAATGATTGTATTAGGCTCCCGTTTTAGTGATAGAGTAAGCTGTGATACTAATACCTTTGTAAAAAGCACAAAGATTTTACATATTGATATTGACCCAGCTGAGGTAAATAAGAATATAATTGTTGATTATAATGTTGTTGGTGACCTTGCTTATGTGTTAAAAGAGCTAAATAGTCTTTTACCTCAGCAAAGCCATAAGGAGTGGATGGATAGGGTTTACTCATGGAAGGAGCAGTATCCTGTTTATATGCAATCTGATGATGAGGAGGCTGTACTTCCGCAGTATGTAATTGAAACACTTGATAGACTTACAGGTGGTAAGGCAATTATTTCAACTGAAGTAGGACAGCATCAGATGTGGACAGCACAATTTTATAATTTCAGAGAGCGTCGGAGCTTTGCAACATCCGGTGGACTTGGCACAATGGGTTATGGCTTGGGTGCAGCAATTGGCTCAAAGATAGGAAATCCTGAAAAAACTGTTGTTAATATTGCTGGTGATGGCAGCTTTTACATGAATTTAACGGAGCTTTCAACAATGGCAAAATATAAAATACCTGTTATTGAGCTTATACTTAACAATAATGTTTTAGGTATGGTTAGACAGTGGCAAAGAATGTTTTATGATAAGCGTTTTTCAAATACCACACTTGATAAGAACACAGATTTTGTTATGCTTGCTAACGCCTTTGGATTAAAGGGATACAGAATAAGCAAGAAATCTGAGGTTGAAGAGGTATTAAAGAAAGCGATTGAGCTTAATGAACCTGTTTTAATTGACTGTAGGATTTGTAAGGATATCAATGTTTTGCCAATGGTTCCTGCTGGTGCATCTGTTCATGAGCCGATACTTTGTATTGATACACATTAAAGAGGAGTTGCGATATGAGAAAAATTGAAGTATTCGATTCCAGCCTTAGGGATGGGGCGCAGGGATGTGGAATTTCATATTCGGTAGCTGATAAGCTAAATATATTAAAGGCACTTGATGAGTTTGGAGTAGATTATATCGAAGCTGGAAATCCGTCTTCAAATCAAAAGGATGTAGAATTTTTTCAAAAGGCAACTGAATATAAAATGAAGAATTCAAAATTGGTTGCTTTTGGTGCTACAAAAAGAAAGGGAATTAAGCCCGAAGAGGACAGCAATTTAAATGCATTGGTTGCGTCGGGTGCTGATTATATCTCCATTTTTGGCAAGAGCTCAAAGCTACATGTTGAGGAGATTATAAAGACTACCTTACAGGAAAACCTTGATATGATTTTTGATACAGTCAGCTATTTGGTTGGCTTAGGTAAAACCGTGTTTTATGATGCGGAGCATTTCTTTGATGGCTATAAATTATCTGCTGAGTATGCACTTGACACACTTAAAGCGGCAGCAAGAGCTGGTGCCTCAAGGATAGTGCTTTGTGATACAAATGGTGGATGCTTTCCTGATGAGATATATGAAATCACAAAGAAATGCGCTGAAGAATTGGATGTTCCGATAGGAATTCATTGTCATAATGATATGGAATGTGCAGTTGCAAACAGTATTTCAGCAGTTAAGGCTGGTGCTATGCAGGTTCAGGGAACATTCATCGGTACAGGTGAGAGGTGTGGCAATACTAATCTTTCAGCAATTATTCCAAGCCTGCAGCTCAAGTTAGGATATGATTGTATAGACCCTAAAAAAATGCCTTTGCTTACTTTGACAGCACGACATATTGCTGAAATCTCCAATATAGTTCTTCCAGATTCACATGCATATGTTGGAAGAAATGCGTTTACACATAAGGCTGGAATGCATGTTGATGGTGTAAAGAAAAACTCAAAGAGTTTTGAGCATATTGAACCGTGTGCAGTAGGAAATGAGCGTAATATTCTGGTCTCAGAGGTTGCTGGCCGTGCAGTTATCATGGATAAGCTGAATAAGATTGCACCTGAGCTTACAAAGGATAGACCTGAGGTAGGACAGATTATTGAGCTGATAAAGCAACAAGAGTATCTAGGTTATCAGTATGAAGCTGCAGAGGCATCATTTGAGCTTTTGGTTATGAGATTTTTGAAAAAATACAAACCATTTTTTCATATTGAATATTATAAAATCATTGGTGAAAAATCTGAAGAAACAAATATGCTTGACAGTGCAATTGTCAAGGTAAAGGTTGGGGATAAAACAGAAATTTCCGCTGATGAGGGGAAAGGACCTGTAAACGCAATAGATAAGGCAATCAGACAGGCGTTGAGTTCATTCTATTCACAGCTTGATGAGGTACATCTAGTTGACTATAAAGTAAGAGTAATGGATTCTGGTGCAGCAACTGCTGCAACAGTAAGGGTTTTGATTGAAACAACTGATGGAACAGATGTATGGACAACGGTTGGAGCATCAACGGATATAATAGAGGCATCTGTTGAGGCGCTTGTAGACAGCTTAGAATATAAATTAGTAAAAAACATAAAATAATAAATATACAGGACGGTGCTACTAGGTACCGTCCTCATTTTTGAAAAATACTGGTATAATTTATTGTATCCAAATTGTAGCTTTTAGTCCATTGACAAGAATAAGTCTATATTATATACTAAAGGTAATCCTCGAAAGGATAAATAAATTCTATAAAGGAGAAGATTATGGACCCAGATGCGAGTCGAAGTACGACAATTTTTTTAGTTATTTTGTTTATTTTTGTAATACTAAGAGCATATTTTGCTGTATGTGAACACGCTATTATGGAAATAAACGATTCAAAAGTAAAAACATTGGCAGAAAAGGATAAAAACTATAAGAAACTGCTTAAGCTTATTGAAACACCAACAAAAATGATGATAGCCTTTTCAATTCAAAGGGCACTTTCAAGCGTATTTATTTCCATATGCTCAATACTGTCTTTTAATCCAATACTTACAAATTTTCTTGGCAGAGTCCTCAATGGTGTGAAATCAGGTGTTTTGCAGGCAGTTTCAATACTGATAATATCTCTTTTGACTGCTATGGTTATTGTAGTTTTCACAGATACAATACCTAGACATATTGCAATAAATGTAAAGGATAGCTTTGCAGTGAAATGTGTTGGTGTTGTAAAATTGCTTATTTCTGTTTTGTCCGTATTCAGTACAATTGCTTCTGTAGTTTCAACATTGATATGTAAAATTATAAGAGTTCCTGTATCAAGTGAAAAAGATGTTGTGACGGAAGAAGAAATATTGATGATGGTTGAAGCTGGTAATGAAAAGGGCATTATTGAAGAGAACCAGAGGACTATGATTAATAATATTTTTGAATTCGGTGATGTAACTGTATCTGAGGTGATGACACATAGGACGGATTTAGTTTCAGTAGATGTTAATACAAAGATTTCACAGATAGTTACTCTTGCAATAAATGAGGGATTTTCAAGAATACCTGTTTATGAAAACACTATTGATAACATAATCGGAGTCTTATATATTAAGGATTTATTGTGTCTGATTGGCTATGAAAAAATAGATGAGATTGATATCTCTCAGTTTATACGCAAGGTTATGTATGTGCCTGAAACAAGCAAGTGTAATGATGTGTTTGAAAAGATGACATTGAAAAAAGCACAGATTGCCATAGTTGTCGATGAATATGGTGGTACTGCTGGTATGGTAACTATGGAGGATTTGCTAGAAGAAATTGTAGGGAATATACAGGATGAATATGATGATGAGGAAGCAGAGCTTTCTGAAATATCTGAAGGAGTTTATGTTATAGACGGCTCAGCAGACCCTGAGGACATATTACCACAGCTTAAGGTGATTTTACCTGATGACCATAATTATGACACAATGAGTGCGTTATTTGTTGATATACTGGGTAGAATACCTAATAGAGATGAAACGCCGTCAGTAGAATATCAGGGCTTGGAACTTACTGCCCTTGTGACAGAGGATAATTGGGTTACAAAGATTAAGGCAAGAATTATGGAGACAGAACAAATAGAGCAAGGGATTGATTAATATTATGAAAAGGCGGTTACTTTTATCTATAATAGTTTTAAGTATATCTCATTTATTAAGTGGTTGCAGATTTATATCTCAACCACTTATGCAAATTGACTATCTTGATGAAAGTATGGCAGAATTAAGATATCCTTATCAGCAGCTGACAGAAGTTGAAAAGGCAACATATACAGTGCTGTATAATAGCATTAAAAATATGGACGAAAGGATAAAGCTGCCATATACCTTAAGTAGTTATGAGTATGAAAAGGTATTTAATTTGCTATATAGGCAGGAGCCGGATTTTTTTTACCTTGACACGCAGTATATGCTAGCGGATAAAATGTCGGAGGTCAGAATGTTATACCAGATGAGTAAGGAAGAAAAGGAAGAATATCAGCGAAGGATAGATGAAAAAGCCTCAAATATATTGGATGCAGTAAATCAAAAGGAAACAGAGTATGAAAAGCTATTGTATATTCATGATTATATAATAGAGAATTGTCAGTATTCGCAGGATTCAGATGCTGATACAAGCACAATTTATGGCTGTTTGGTAAATAACTCAGCACAATGTGAGGGGTATGCAAAGACTCTGATTTATCTGGCAAGGAAGTCTGGATTAAGTGCAATGGCAGTTGTCGGACAGACAAATGATGGTATAAATCATGAGTGGAATATAGTCAGGGTTGACGGCAAGTATTATAATATAGATTTGACATGGGATGACCCGTCCTTCGAAGAGGATTCAGGTAGGGCATGGCATTTATATTTTAATGTTAAGGATAATGAGATACATAATATTACGCATTTTCCGTCGGGTAATAATTATACACTACCTAAATGTGATTCAAATGATTCGAATTATTATTACATAAATAAGCTGGTTGCAAGCAATTATGATGAGGCCTATAATATTATTAAGCAGGAGGCAATTTATGCGATAGATTTGCGAAAGGATTATATAGACATAAAGTTTACTGATAAGGAAGTTTTTGAACAGGTAAAGAAGAGTCTGTTTAATAATGGAAGGATTTTTGAGATACTAAATGATATAAACACCAATGATAAAAATAAAATAGATTCTGACCAATATATTATGCATGAAAAACAGGGGATAAATTGCATTTCAATTGGCTTGATTTATAAATGAAATCAGAATGGAGTATGGGACTTGGCAAGGATAAGGTGCAAAAATGGTGGCAGATGCAGGTTTGACAAATATGGAATATGTATCAAATGTGGATTTGATTATACATATAAAAAGATTAGCTTAATATTTGTAAATGCTTATTCATTTGTGCTATCACTTATAATGGTTATATTAGGATATGATGTATCTCTTATATTTCCCAACTCGTTTTTATCAGCAATAGTTAAGGAATTACTTTCACTGAATATAATTTTAGGATTTATGGGAGTGTACTTTATATTTTTAGTTTTGTTGTTATTAGCATCACCATTGTTTTTATTGCCTATAAGGATAGCAAGAAAAAAGCGAATTTACCTGCGTAATAAGGTTTTGTTGTTGAATTTATTGGGGTTTACTGGTGTTACCTGGATAGCAGCTTTGTTTTTAGCATTACGCCTTCCTGGCGAGGTTGTAAAAAATGATACATAATGTAGCTGCATAGGAAATAGAGTTATAAAATAAATATGTAAGAGATATCAAAAAAGCCATACTGAATTTCAGTATGGCTAATTTTATAGTATTAAGTTAATCCGAATATTGCTTTAGCATCTGCAACCTCTTTGTCAGTAGGTGGGTCGATATCCTCAAGTGCGTAAGGCATACAAAGCTCCTTCCACTTATATTTCCCCATTACATGGTATGGCAGAAGCTCAATTTTTTTAATGCAGGAAAAGCCTTTAAGATATTCTGCAAGTCGTTTTAGCTTGTCTTCCTTAAGCGTGTATTGAGGTAATAAAACATGNCTTATCCATACGGGTTTATTTATTTGTTCGCAATATTCAAGTGTTGCAAAGGTATTTTTATTTGACTTGCCAGTGAGTTTTATACAGTCCTCTTCATCAATTTCTTTAATATCAAGCAAAATCAGGTCAGCAAATTCAATTGCTTTTTTAGAAATATCTAAAGGAATGATACCACTGGTATCAATTGCGGTGTGGATATCATTTCTTTTACAGCTAAGAATAAACTCTTCACAGAAATCTGCCTGTAATAGGGGTTCACCGCCAGAGATGGTCACACCACCATTGGAGATAAAGTTTTTATATGGTAACACCTTTGCGATTAACTCATCAGCAGTAGTTTTAATTTTTGTATTCTGTATCCATGTATCTGGATTATGACAGTAGAGGCATTGGAGAGGACAGCCGGAAAGAAACACTACAAAGCGTATTCCAGGACCGTCTAAAGCTCCAAAGCTTTCATAGGAATGGATATAACCATATGTCATTTTAACAAATCCTTTTACTGTTATTACATCATTGTATGGAATGTTCTGTGTAAAACATCTAGCTGTTGTTCACGGGTAAGTCTAATAAAGTTAACAGCGTATCCACTAACACGAATTGTCAATTGAGGATATTTTTCAGGATGATCCATAGCGTCAAGTAATGTTTCACGGTTAAGAACATTGACATTTATATGATGCCCTTTTTCTTTAATATATCCGTCAAGTAATGAAACTAGGTTTTTGATTTTTGACTCATCTGTTTTGCCAAGTGCTGCTGGAACAATTGAGAATGTGTATGATATACCATCCTCAGCAAAGTCATAAGGTATCTTTGCAACTGATAGCATTGAGGCAATACAACCGTTTGTATCTCTACCATGCATTGGATTAGCACCGGGAGCAAAAGGCTCACCAGCTTTTCGTCCATCAGGAGTAGAGCCAGTCTTTTTACCATAGACTACATTTGAGGTAATTGTGAGGATTGACATAGTAGGGATTGAGTTACGATATGTTCTGCGTTTTGAAAGACGGGTCATAAAACGCTCAACAATCATAGTTCCTATTTCGTCAACACGGCTATCATTATTACCGAATTTAGGGTAATCACCTTCTATTTCAAAGTCAACAATTAAGCCATCTTCATTTTTAATAGGTGTAACCTTAGCATACTTAATTGCTGATAAGCTATCGATAACAACTGAAAGGCCAGCAATTCCGCAAGCAGAAGTACGGACAATTTCTTCATCATGCAAAGCCATTTGCAAGCGTTCATAGCAATATTTATCATGCATAAAGTGAATAATGTTCAATGTGTTTATATAGAGTTTTGTAAGCCATTCTGAAACATAGTCAAACTTTTCCATAACTTCATCATATTTGAGGGGACCATCTGAAATTTGACCTACGCCTTCACATAGCCTTTCACCAGATATTTCATCACGGCCGTCATTTAATGCATATAACAAAGCCTTTGCAAGATTAGCCCTTGCCCCGAAAAACTGCATTTGCTTACCAATTTTCATAGCTGAAACGCAGCAAGCAATACCATAATCATCACCGAATTTTTCACGCATAAGTTCATCATTTTCGTATTGAATTGATGAGGTTTCTATTGATATTTTGGCACAGAATTCCTTAAAGTTTTCAGGTAATTTATCACTCCAAAGTACTGTTAGATTTGGCTCAGGTGCAGGGCCAAGATTTACAAGTGTATGCAAGAAACGATATGACATCTTAGTAACCATATGTCGACCGTCTTCGCACATACCACCGATTGCTTCAGTAACCCAAGTAGGGTCGCCTGAGAAAAGCTCATCATATGCAGGAGTTCTCAAGAATCGAACCATTCTGAGTTTCATAACAAAATGGTCAACAAGTTCCTGTATTTCCTCTTCAGTAAATACTCCGTTTCTGAGGTCTTGTTCAGCATAGATATCAAGGAATGTAGAAATTCTGCCGATTGACATTGCAGCACCGTTTTGCTCTTTGATAGCAGCGAGGTATGCAAAGTATAGCCATTGGAATGCCTCTTTTGTATTTTCAGCAGGTCTGGAGATATCAAATCCATATGAGGCAGCCATTTCCTTTAGTTCTTTCAAAGCCTTAATTTGTTCGGAAATCTCCTCAATATGCTTAACCAATTCCCCATACATTGGCTCAGAATCATGAGATTTTTTTGCTCTGATTTTATCCTCAATCAGCCTGTCCACGCCATAAAGAGGAACACGCCTGTAGTCACCAATAATTCTTCCGCGTCCGTATGCATCGGGCAAACCGGTAATTATACCAGAGCGTCTTGCCTTTCGCATATCGTCTGTATATACATCAAAAACACCATCATTATGAGTTTTACGATATTTAAAAATATTATCAATTTCAGGAGGAAGCTCTTTACCATATGCTTTAAGGGAGGTATGGACCATTCTTATTCCGCCAAAGGGCATGATAGCGCGTTTTAAAGGCTCATCTGTTTGAAGTCCGACAATCTCCTCTAAATTCTTATCGATATATCCACATGAATGAGAGGTAATGGTTGAAATAGTTTTCTCATCAATATCATAAACTCCGCCACGATTTCTTTCTTCTTTTAAAAGTTCTAAAACCTTATTCCAGAGTTTTTTTGTTTTTTCAGTCGGTGGTGCAAGGAAGCTCGCATTTCCGTCATAGGGCGTATAGTTTCTTACAATGAAATCTCTGACATTGATTTCATTATTCCAAATACCATTGTTAAATTTCATAATTGTACCTCCTTTAAAGAAACTACATCTTGTGCTTGGAACAATAAATGCAAGTGAATAAACACTACATTTTGTTGATATATTCAATATATCATATTTCGACAAAAAAGTAAAGTATAAATCCTACAATATTATTAACCAAAACTTTGACGATATTATACTTTAGTGCTATAATAGTAAAATATAATGGGGGGTGGACATAATTTATGGAGGGATAATTGGCGTTTTAAGTAAAAAGCAGCTTTGTAAATTTCTACTGTTTTTAAGCGTATCGTTTATAATATTGACATTTTGCTCCATGACATCATTTTTGTTTCCAATTCACAATTGGGTGGACCAGAATTGTTTTTTTACAGTGGGGAAGGGGATTATAAACGGATTGGTTCCGTATCGTGATTTATTTGAACAAAAAGGACCACTTTTGTATTTTATAAATGCTGTTGCTGCTTTGATAACAGAGAAATCGTTTATAGGAGTTTTTGTAATACAGATATTGTTTTACGCATTTTTTTTGAGTATTTTGAATAAAATTTCACTGCTTTTCATAGATGAGAAATTATCGATATATTCAACAATCTTTGCAGGGATATTAGTTGCAACAACATATTGTTACAGGCGAGGGGATAATGCTGAGGAGTTTTGCTTACCACTTCTTGCATATGGGCTATACACATTACTGAAGGCATATAAGAGTGATTTTCAGGGTGTGTTTTCATATAAAACAATGCTTATAAACGGAATATTTGTCGGGTGTATTTTGTGGATAAAGTTTTCGTTGCTTGGATTTCATTTAGGCTTTATAGTAAGTTTTTTTATTTTATCGCTTATGCAAAAAAGATATAGGGAAGCTTTTTTAAAGGTAGCTGTATTTGCAGGCGGTATATTTTTAGCGACAATACCATTTATAATTTATTTTGCAGTAAACGGTGCTATTAAGGATTGGTTATATGTTTATATTTACTCCAATGTTTTTCTTTATTCTGGGGATTATGGTTTAATAGATAGATTAGTTTATATATTATCAACTATATTTAACAACATTATTTATAACAGCGTTGCAACAGTTATGATAATATTAGGGATATTCAGCTTTTGCCTAAAAGAAAGGTATATATCAGAATATAGATACCGTATAGCACTTCTTGTATCGGTATTAATGCTGGTTATTGGAATTTATATTGGTGGGGTTAGCTATAAATATTATTTTTTAATTGTAATGCCGTTTGTGATTTTAGGAATAATTTCCATTGTTAGTTTTTGCAATAAAAATAAAGTTTTCTCAAAAATATTTGATAAGCGGTTGGTTCCAACTGTATTTGTTTGCTGCTTGGCTATTATAATTTTTTGTAGCAATTGCAGATATTACTATTTTAAGGAAAAGAATGATTTTCCACAGTATAAATTTGCTGAGATAATAAAACAAACACCGAACGCTACTTTATTGAACTATGGCTTTTTAGATGGTGGTTTTTATCACACAACAAATATACAGCCAAGCGAGAGATATTTTTGTAGGGTAAATATATCTGAAAAAAAATTAGCTGAAATGTATGAGGAGCAACAAAAAGCAATTGAATCAAAGAAATATGATTATGTGGTAACCAGAAAGAGATGCAAAGAAACTGATGATTATATAATTGAGGGAAATAAGGTGCTATACGAAAATTATGAATTGGTGGATACAGCATATGAAAAGCATGACCAATATTTATATGCATTATTAAAGAAAAAATAGGACAAGAATACTCTTGTCCTTAGTTTTGTTGATTTGATATTTTTTATGTTAGTGGTGTGATGTAGGTTATTGACAGTTGCTTTAATAACCCTTATGCTCATTGAGGGAATCGTCATTTTTAATCCAGTCAGAAACATCGTAAACAGTATATGTATCCCTTGTATTTCTTGCAATTACCTTAGAAATTCCAGCATTAATAATCAGTCTCTTGCACATTGAGCAAGGCTCAATATCGCCATAAAGCTCATTTGTTTTTGCATCATGACAGGCTAGGTACAGAGTTGAACCTATGAGGTCATTTCTTGAAGCAGAGATTATTGCATTCGCCTCAGCGTGAACTGAACGACAAAGCTCATAGCGTTCACCTTTTGGAATATTTAATTTTTCACGGGTACAGTAGCCTAAATCCGAGCAATTTGCACGACCTCTTGGAGCCCCCACATAACCGGTAGAAATAATTTCATCATTTTTAACGATAATCGCACCAAAATTTCTTCTCAGACAAGTGCCGCGTTCGAGAACAGTTTCAGCTATATCTAGATAATAGTTGATTTTATCTCTCCGACTATACATAATTTATCCTCCTAAAATATTATAGAAATATTATAGCTTATTTTGTGTTATTATGCAATAATAAATTAAAATATGTTAAAAGTAAAGGGTTATGCTTATGAATAATTTAACGGATATGAATGTGTTAAGGGATATTTTACAGCGACATGGCTTTAATTTTTCTAAAGGTCTTGGACAAAATTTTCTTATTAATCCATCAGTTTGTCCTAGAATTGCGGAAATGGGGAATGCAAAAAAGGGCTATGGAATAATTGAAATTGGTACAGGTATTGGTACGCTTACAGCAGAGCTTGCAAAGCGTGCTGATAAAGTTGTTGCAATTGAGATAGATAATAGGCTTTTACCTATATTAGACGAAACGCTACAAGATTTTGACAACATAAAAATTATAAACAAGGATATACTTGAAGTGGATATTGTCAAACTGATTGATGAGGAGTTTGATGGAAAGAGGGTTGCGGTATGTGCAAATCTGCCTTATTATATAACTTCTCCTGTTATAATGCATTTGCTTGAAAGCAGGGCTGATATTGATTCGATAACAGTTATGATTCAGAAGGAGGCTGCACAGAGGCTTTGTGCAGAGGTTGGAACAAGGCAATCAGGAGCAATAACTGTTGGCGTGAATTATTATGGTTATGCAAAGATTCTGTTCAATGTGTCAAGAGGCAGTTTTATTCCTGTACCAAATGTTGATTCATCGGTAATCAAAATTGATATAGACAAGGATAAGCGATACGGAAAAATTGATGAGGAATTCTTCTTCAAGGTAGTTAAGGCTGGATTCTCACAAAGGAGAAAAACGCTTGCAAATTCTTTGTCAGCGATGCTAGGAATATCTAAGGAAATAATTTATGAGATATTGTCAGATATTGGACTAAATCAGGCGGTGAGAGTAGAAAGCCTTACAATGGATGAACTTGTTTTATTTTCAGAAAAGCTTAAAAACTCCCTTAATTAACATAGGATGTTTTCTTTTTTGGTATTTACTCTATTAGTATGCAAAATAGTGCAATAGGAATTGACATTTATTTTATCAGACAAGTTATATAATAATCTTTACAATAAATTTTTATGGTTGGTGATAAAAGATGTCAAAAATTCAAGCAGTATTAAGAAAGCATCAATATGGTTCGGTTACAGGTATAATTATTGTGACATTGTTTTCGGTTATACTTGCCAATTCAACGATTGCCTCGTTCCAATCCCCGATTAATGTAGCAGTAGCAGGTGCAGTATCTCCAATTTATGCTTCCTCAATTTTTATAGGAAGTCTTATTACTTATTTTTTAACAGGGAAAGTTTATTTATCCTCCATACATATTTTTGCATTATTGCTTGTAGTAATATCAAGGTGGATGTTTTATGGTAGAACTAATTCTTACCAATCTGCAGCAATAACAGCTGTATGTATGGCTTTTTCAAGTATAGTTGTAGGTATGGCTGTGGGATACGATAAAGGTATTACAGCAGTTTTTTTATGTATTAGTGTGTTAACTGGGCTTGCAACTTTTTTTATTTTAGAGGTTGTGGAGGATTATAAAAAAAATAAAATATTCTTATTAAATGGAACAAGCGGCTGTGCATTGGCGGTATTATACATATTAACAATTATAACTATATCTTCATTATCCTTATCAATAATTAATATTGGTAGGATTTTAGGCACTTTTGTAATACTTACAGCTACTAAAAGATACAAGCATATCGGTGGCTCGATTTGTGGAATATTAACCTCAACAGGTGTAATGATATATTCAAAGGATTTAGGAGCAACATCGGTGTTATTGGGAGCATCAGGGCTTGTTACCGGATTTTTTTCTGAATTTGGAAAATTAACAATAGCTTTTTTCTTTATCGCTATAAATGCTGTTGGATTAATGCTTTTGGGAGTAAATGAAGAAGCATTCAGAATGGAATTGGATATTATTTTAGGAAGCTTTATTTTTGTATATGCTCCAACGGTATCNATTAACAAATTATTTGTAAGAACAAATGAGGCAGAAGAATATATTGCAAGGCTGGTTTTCTCAAGGCTTGATTTTATGACTAATTCACTTATGTCTGTAAGGAAAAATGCTGAAAGTATCGCAAAAATGCTGAACAAAAAGAAGATAAAGAATGATATAGGAAATGAAGTTTGTGAAAGAGTTTGTTCAAAATGTCGAAACAAGTTAATTTGTTGGGAAAATAATTATGAGAAAACAAATGAGAGTTTTAACAGAATGGCTAAAAAGAGAAATATCAGCATTTCAACAGCTACAGAGGAATTGGAAAACTGTATAGACCACAAGGGAATTTCGGACGAGTTTAATGCAATAATACGAGAAAAATTTCAGCAGAAGATAGCGGATGCAAAATTAAAGGAAATGCAGAATTTACTGTTTGAACAAATGAAAATTTNTGAGCAGATAATTTTGTCAAGTTGTCAGAATATATCGGAAAGAATAAATTATGACAACACTCTTACAAAGCAGATTGCAAATTTACTTGACAGAGAAAATGTCGTTTACAACAATGTTGTTGCGTATTTTACTGTTAACGATAAGCTTATAATAGAAATATATTTTGAAAATAAATATTATAAACTTGATGCTAATGAAATATGCAGTATAATATCGGCAGAAGTCGATAAAAACATGGAATGCTATGAGCCAGTTTATGCTGGTGATGAGGTTAAAGTAATTATAAGTGAGGCACCTAAATACAAGGTTGTATGCAGCTATGAAAAAAGTGATGGAGCAGATGGCTCTAAACCGTCGGGTGACAGTTGCGAATATTTTTATGATGGATATGGCAATATTTATCTGGTGATTTCTGATGGCATGGGCACAGGTAGACAAGCATCAATTGAGTCGAAAATGGTAATAAGTCATTTTAAACGCCTTATAAAAGCAGGAGTTGAGTATAAATTAGCGATAAAAATTGTAAATACACTAATGCTTTCTAAATCTAGCGATGAAAATTTTGCAACACTTGACATATCACAAATTAACCTTGAAAGCGGGAAATTAAAACTGATTAAGTCGGGTGCGTCATCGACGCTTATAAAGCGTGGAGATACTCTTACCATGATTCATTCACCATCATTGCCGATAGGTATTATTTCAGATATAGAGCCATTTGAAAAGGAAGTGAATTTTGAAGAAGATGATATACTTGTGATGCTTTCAGATGGAGTTGATGAGAGTGAATACAAAAATATTAAACAGTTGCTATTATCCAGAAATAAAAGTAATTTGAAATCTATTGTAGGTGAAATATGTAAAAAAGCACAAAATAGTTCCACAGATGATGTAACTGTTATGATGGCAAAAATTTATAAGAATTGAATATGTTACAATTTATAGTGTTTACATTTTGTAACCAATGTTCTTGAGATTTGTAACCGATATGTAACTAATTTTAAATAAGAATGAAATATGTAGAATATATGATACACTTGTTAAGGAAATATTTCTAATTTTTTAACTAAAATTTGTGTAAGTTGCCTAATTTTATTCGCCATGTTTGCAATAGTTTACACATTGTTAACAACTTGTTAAAAAGTAGCAATAATAGCGTCGACATTTTGCACTAATTGCATTATTAAAACTATATAAAATACATGAAAATTATTTAATATTCACAAAAACCCTTGAATATATAAGCATTTTCTGCTACAATATAAATAATAAGGGGGAGAGGTAGATTATGAATTCTGCAAGTGTAAGCAACAGTTGTAACATACTTTCAGACGAACACAAAGATATTTTAGATTTATTTAGAAGTGGAAGAAATTATGATGCAGAGAAATTTTTTGGTGTTCATTCGGTGATGATTAACAATGAAAAAGCATATTGTTTTAGGGTGTGGGCACCGAATGCTGTAAGTATATCAGTGGTAGGAGATTTTAATAATTGGGATAGAATGGCTAACCCCATGAAAAAAATTGATAATGGAATTTGGGAAGCGACTCTGACTAATTTAAAGCAGTATGATATCTATAAGTATAGCATTGAAACTAAAAAGGGTAAGATAATTTTGAAGGCTGATCCTTATGGTACGCACGCTGAAACTAGACCT
>JGI24709J26583_10000504_pt1 | contig 33229 bp, 30 predicted proteins | sample BioPla2DNA1_FD_26583 | JGI IMG/M metagenome (IMG submission 26583) | reverse complement strand
TTTTTGCTACCGGAGCGGCACCTAACGCAGAAGAAATAGTCAATCCCATAATTGATGTTAATATTGGGAGTAATAATGCCGATGTTGAGTTCTTCTATATGGAAGCCGGTATATGCTATGAGAACATGGGGTTTTTTGCAAGAGGTCTAATGAGAGCTTTTAGTAAGATGCTGAAAGCAAAAAAGGACAAAACGGATATCGAAAAGGGGATGAGTGAAGCTTTAATGACGTCCTTTGATAATTCGAAAAAGGAGAATATTGAGCCGTTGATAGCATCATTAAAGAAATATCTTAATAATGAATAGTATAAATAATCCCGATGGAATTACTCCATCGGGATTATCAGTAAAGGAGAAGTGTAATGAGTAATTGTTATAGCAATTCTTTAATTCTATTCTCAATATAGCTAAAATCTTTGGTAGGTTCGAATCGTTCTATAACATTTCCTTTTCTATCAATGAGGAACTTAGTAAAGTTCCATTTGATATCCGGCGAATCTTTATAGTTTCTGTCAGTCTTAGAAAGCATATCATCAAGTACAGATGCCAAAGGATGTTCTTTATCAAAACCGTTGAATCCGTGTTGGCTCTTTAAGAAATCATAAAGAGGGTGAGTGTTCTTACCGTTTACTTCAATCTTAGCATGAATAGGATAAGTTACACCAAAATTACTCTCACAGAACTGTTGGATTTCGTCTGCCGTCTCAGGAGCCTGGTTCTTAAATTGGTTACACGGGAAGTCCAGAATAACAAATCCCTTATCGGAGTAATTCTCATATAATTTCTGAAGCTCTTTATATTGTGGTGTAAATCCGCACTGAGTTGCTGAGTTGACTATTAATATAACCTTATTTTCATAGGCTTTTAAGCTGATTTCATTTCCGTTTCTCTCTTGAATATTAAAATCATATATCTTCATAATGTTTCCTCCTCTTATATGCACTTATATAAATTAATAGTTTATATCATCAATATATTATATACAATTATATTGTACGCAATATAAATTACTATGTCAAGCTTTTTTTATGTTTTTATTTCCATATAGAACAGAATAAGGTGTGTGCTAGTATTAACTAACACACACCTTATTAATTTGCTATATTATCATCATCGTCCTTTAAAACAATATGAATTTTATCTATACGATTCTTATCTACAGAAGCTACAGTAAATGTAGCATTCTTCTCTGTTACCGATTCCCCTTCCTCAGGAAGATGGTCAAGCAGATATATTATATGTCCTGCAATAGAATCATAATCTGAGGATTCAATATCCAACCCCAGAGTCTCATTAATATCGTCCAGTTTTGTGTTGCCATCTACGATATATTCTTTCTCCGATACGGCCTGTATGCAGTCTTCCTCATCCTCATCATATTCATCACGGATTTCACCGACAATTTCTTCGAGAAGGTCCTCGATTGTTATGAGTCCTGCTGTCGCTCCATATTCATCAAGAACAATAGCCAGTGCAATAGAATCCCTTCGCATTTCAATCAAAAGCTCAGAAGTCTTTTTGAATTCATATGTGAAATAGGGCTCACGGATTATATCAAGGATATTAAAATCCTCCTTTTTCCCGTTATAAAAGAAGACATCCTTGAGATTTACAATTCCTATAACATTATCCCGACTCTCCGAGTAGACAGGAAGTCTTGTATATTTATCAACTGAAAAAAGCTGAACCAACTCATCATAGGAAAGATCGACGCTGGCAAAGGACATATCAATTCTTGGCACCATAACGTCCTTAGCCAAGGAATCACCAAAATCAACCACATTAGTAATCATTCTGCGTTCTTCACTTTCAAGAACACCCTCCTCGTGGCTGACCTCCAGGATGGTTCTAAGCTCACTTTCAGTCATGGGTGTCGGTTTTTCATTCGGATCTGTGCCAAGGAGGCGCATAATGCCGTTACATAGCTTATTAATTATAAATATTACAGGAGTTAGTAACTTCGTTACAATTAACACAGAACCGGATATTCGAAGAGCAACTTTTTCTGCCTTTATAGCAGATATGGATTTGGGTGTAATTTCTGCAAACACCAGTATAATTAATGTCAGAATACCGGTAGCGAGACCGACCCATTTATTTCCCCATATATCAATTGCCATAGTAGTAGTGAGGGCAGAAGCTGAGATATTAACTACATTATTACTGATTAATAAAGCACTTAGCATCTTAGTCGGATCTTCAATCAGCTTTAAAGCGTTTTTCGCGCCCTTTACATTATCATCAGCAAGACTTCGCATTCGAAGTTTATTTATTGCTGTGAGAGCAGTTTCCGAACCTGAAAAAAATGCAGATAAAATTAACAGTATCAATAATATGACCGCTCGCGCGGCGTCACTCGAATCCAACAAATCATCTCCTAATAATAAAAATCTCTAAAATATCACCATTATGATAAATCATCTTACAGTATTAGGTATTAAAAGTCAATATACCGTATGTGATTATAACAAAATGCTAATTCACATTAGATTATTCCTATTGTGAATAATGGATAAATAGTGTAATATCGACCATGTAGGTTTCATTATAGAATCATTTATATCTATAATATATCTAGATATGACGATCACGTTCACATAAATTGAATAAGAGGTAGTAAATGAGAAAGAAGTCCCATATTTCACTTGCAAAGTTTCTTATACATAATCATAAGGAGCATCAGCTTAGTAAGCATAAAAAGGCATTTTATATAGGAAGTATATTACCGGACATAAAACCATCGTTTTTCACCAGAAAGCATACCTTTGAAGAAACCTTTGATATCCTCAAGGAGGAGATTAAAAAAATCACCATTGATTATGATTTCAGTAAGGGTATAAATAGGTATTATGCAAGACATCTTGGTATTATAACTCACTATTTGGCTGATTATTGTACCTTTCCCCATAATTCCTGTTATAATGGTACGATAACCGATCATGTGTATTATGAGAAGGAAATGAAATTTCAATTAAGAGAGTATATTGAAATGTATGACAGCACCAAAAAAGTTACTGATGGCCATAAGATGCCAAGTACTTTTGAGGATATTATTCAGTTCATAAAAAGAACGCATAACGAGTACCTTAACGCATTGAAAGCAGTAAAGCATGATATTCGCTACATAATAGAGCTGTGCAGTAAGGTAGTAGGTGCAATCTTATCATTCTTCAATATGTCGTTGGCATATTCATAAGAATGGATGAGATGATTCAAATTACTATTAAAATGCTATTAAGGAGAGTGCATTATATTCATAATGTACTCTCCTAATTAGTTTTAAAAATCTCTATCTATATTCCCGGTTTTATTCCTTTCTTATACGAAGTATCTTTGTCACCTCCGCAATATAGAGGTTATGGCAATCCCCGCTGCGATACCATGTGTTTATGAGATTTTCATCCAACAGACAATCTGTTGACAGAGGCTGTCTGAAGAGCTTTTTACAGATTAGAACGTGATTAGCCTCATCAAAATAAGGTGTACCCTCATATCGGGCTAAGGTCAGTCCCGAAGTTTCGATTTTATTCTCGTTTCGACCCGATACAGTACCTAAATAATTAAGGGTTTTGCGGTATTCTTTATCAAAGAAGCTTAAGGAAAATGTATCCTCCCTATCTACGAATTCTCTGGTGTATCTTTGTGGTCTGATAACTACAAATGCAACATTCTTACCATACATAACTCCCAAACCACCCCATGATGCTGTCATTGTATTAACTTTTTCTTCGTTACCGGCAGTTATAAGCATCCACTCCTTACCAATTAGTTGAAAGGGGTTTTTGCGGAATTGATCACAAGTAATTATTTTGTATTGGTTCATCACATCATCCTCCATGATTAGATTTAGTTCTATTTTTATGTTATCTGTGTTAAGTATATTAGTCAAGTAAAACGGTTGATTTTATCAATTATTGTTACCGCTCTGTAACTTCACAACCGGCTATGCTTTGCATATATTGTTTATGAAGCTTTAATAAAAAGAGGAGTTAGGAACATGACAATTCATGTTGTACAACAAGGGGAAACCTTAAGTACAATCGCAGAACAGTATGGTGTTACTCCTGAAAGATTAATCATAGATAATGAGCTGCCAAATCCCGATAATTTAGTGGTCGGTCAGAGTATGATTGTACGAATACCTACAGCGGTTTACACAATCCGGGCAGGAGATACTCTTGACGGTATCGCACAGGCCAATAATGTTACTGTAGATGAAATCTTAAGAAATAACCCTTGGGCAGCAGGTGAAGATACTCTGGTCCCCGGTCAGACACTGCTTATTGGTTATGATGAAGGCCCTAAATTAGATACGGCTCTGATAAATGGATACCTTTATCCATTCATCGACAGAGTGGTACACCGGAAGTCTCTCCCTTTTCTCACCTATCAGTCATTGTTCACCTATGGATTTACACCACAGGGGGATTTGGTACCTATAAATGATGAAGAGCTTATAGCTATTGGATATGAAGCCGGAGTACCGCCTATCATGGTGTTGGCTCCGATGAATGAAGAAATGAACTTCGATACACAGATTGCCCATAATATGTTCATAAATCAAGAAGGACAGAATAGGCTAATTGATAATATAATTACTACCATGCAGGAGAAGGGATATATAGGTCTGGATATAGACTTTGAATTTATTGAGCCGGCGGATAAGGATCTATTTATAGGATTCATATCCAATGTGAAGAACCGCCTCGAGCCGCTGGGCTTCCTAACCTTAGTGGCTTTGGCTCCAAAAACATCCGGTGAAATGACAGGACTTCTATATGAAGCCCATGATTATCCGGCTATTGGTGCCATAGCCGATTTGATGCTTCTTATGACATATGAATGGGGTTATCTATTCAGTTCACCGATGCCAACCGCTCCGCTTAATAATGTCAGGCAGGTATTGGAGTATGGGGTGTCAGTCATAAATCCTGACAAAATACTTATGGGAATACCAAATTACAGCTATGACTGGGCACTTCCGTATGTGAGAGGTGAGAGTATGGCAGAGCCGTTAAGTAACCAGGAGGCTATCGCCCGAGCTGCTCAATATGGGGCTACCATAGAATTCGATGAAATTGCACAGGTGCCGTTTTACTATTATACCAACGAGCAGGGAGTGGAGCATGTGGTGTGGTTCGATGATGCAAGAAGCATGGATGCTAAATTACGCTTAATACCTGAGCTACAGATACGGGGAGCAGGGATATGGCAGATTATGGATTTCTTTCCCGCGCTATATATGCTTATAAACGATTTCTTCACTATCGAGGAAGGATAAAGTCGGGACTGTTTTATAACAGTCCTCGTTATTTTAAGGAAATAGTTGTATAAAATCTATTTGAGGATACCATGAATTTATGGTATTATGTATATGTTCGAGGATACCTATCGTATAGGAAAGGAGAGGTATGATTTACCACAGATAAACATTATATAAGTGGGAATCAATCGTGAATTATGAAAAAACATACATATCGAATATACCATATAATCATATCAATAATATTTGTATCGATGATACTTGGAGGATGCAAGAAAGATACGACAGATCCGATTAATGAGGGTAACAAAACCATTGAGGATGATGATTCTATCGTTGAAACAGGCGAAGATACGGATGAGGATAAAGCCGATACGTCCAAGATTAAGGAATATGCTATGCATATGGGCACCGTGGAGGTTGAGGAGGAGCTGATATATGAAGATGATTTTGAGGGTGACTCAACCCTGTTTACCGGTAGAGGAGCAGCAAAAGTAGAAATCGTAAACAAATCTAAGGTGGGAGAGAAATCACTTTATGTCAGCGGAAGAACCGCTCTTTGGAACGGTGCTACCGTAAATCTTTCAGAGGAGTTGAAAGACAGCGAGAAATATATAGTAAACGGATGGGTCTATTATGAGGTTGGACCTGACCAGATTCAGTTTGACTGTAAGGTTGAGAGAAACAATAATGAATATTTAAGCTTTGCTTCCGCAATGGCTAATAAAGGTGAATGGACCGAGATTACGGGAAGCATCATTATCCCGGAGGACACAAATACCGCCAGCGTGTATTTTGAGACAGGCTTCGCAGGAGGAGAGCTAATAGACTTCTATATAGATGATGTCACAATTAAGCATGAAATCGCCAAGGTAGACCGAGGGGACATACCTTCCTTGAAGGAGTTTTATAAGGATTTATTTAGTATTGGGGTAGCGGTAACAGCCAGTGAAATTCCACCGGACCGTCAGGATTTGATTAAACAGCAGTTTAACAGCCTCACACCCGGAAACGAATTGAAGCCCGACGCTGTGCTTGATTATGCCAAATGTATTTCAGATCCCAAGTATGACGATAATCCTGCGGTTAACTTTAGTAGGGTTGAGCCTATTCTTGAATTTGCCAAGGAAGCTAACATTCCGGTAAGAGGACATACATTGGTTTGGCATAGCCAGACTCCAAGATGGTTCTTTACGGAAGGATATTCTCAGGATGCGAATGCTCCACTGGTTTCGAAGGAGCTTATGCTGAAGCGTATGGAGAATTATATCCGACAGGTTTTGGAATATACACAGACTAATTATCCCGGACTGATTTATGCATGGGATGTAGTGAATGAGGCTATTAATCCCGGCGAGGGGGATGAGAATGGGCTTCGGGTAAAGGACAGTCTTTGGTATGAGGTTGTAGGTCCGGAGTTCATAGAAAAGGCATTTGAATATGCGAGAAAATATGCTGACCCTGATGTAAAGCTATTCTATAATGATTATAATACCGAGGAAACCGGTAAGCTACTGTATATTAAGAGGCTGGTAAAGGGATTACAGGATAAGGGCCTTATAGACGGTATAGGTCTGCAAAGCCATTTAACCATGGATAATCCTTCATTGGTGGATGTGAATTCATCATTATTGGAATATGGTGAGTTGGGTCTCGAGCTTCAGATTACAGAGCTGGATATGGGTTTAAAGAGTAATACAGAAGAAGATTTTTTAAATCAGGCAAAACGATATAAGAGATTATTTATGTTTATTAAAAGCATACACGAATCCGGAGCTGCCAATATTACAAATGTAACCTTCTGGGGACTTTCGGATGATATATCATGGCTTAATAAACCGAGTGAGCCAAATTATCCATTACTTTTTGATAATTACCTTCTTCAAAAGCCGGCATTCTGGGGAGTTTTACTAAGTCCTGATATTCCTCTGTATTAAGGACGACAAATATCAAAGGAGAATATGTAATGGGAAAGCGTATAATTAAGGAGATAATCAGTTGGATCCTGGTGTTTGGCATAGCCATAATATTGGCACTGCTAATTGAAAGATTTGTTATATTTCAAGTTCAGGTACCGACGGGTTCGATGGAAAACACAATAATGACTGGAGATAAGGTGGTAACCTTCCGTTTATCTTATCTGTTTAGCGACCCCAAACGAGGAGATATCGTAGTATTTCCCTTTCCCGATAATGAAAAGGATGATTACATCAAGAGGATAATCGGTATTGGTGGGGATATTATAGAGATTAAGGATGGAATTCTATATATTAATAATGAGCAGGTAACAGAAGACTACCTGTTAGAGCCTATGATAGAGCAGGATTTCGGGCCGATTGAAGTGCCTGATGGATGCTATTTTATGATGGGAGACAATAGAAATACCTCCAAGGATTCCAGAGTATGGGATAATAAGTTTGTAAAGAAAGAAAAGATTAAAGGGAAGGCTATACTAAAGTATCCTAATTTCAAATGGTTAAACAAATAAGCTGTTTCAGATAATATAATGGAGCCACCGCAAAATTTGCAGTGGCTTCATTTTATTGCTCTTTATTTAAGTATTCTTCATTTAATTCAATCACCTTTGCCATGGCCTTTTTACCCGGGGCACCTATGGTATTTCTCTTGTTTACACAGGTTGTTAAGCTGATAGCATCATAGATATCATCATCAAATATAGGGCATATAGCCTTGTAATCCTCTAAGCTTAGCTTATCCAGGGAGACTCCCTTATCGATACAGGCTAATACTAATTGTCCGATTATACTATGGGCGTCTCTAAATGCAACCCCCTTGTTTACGAGATAATCAGCAGCATCGGTAGCATTTATAAAGCCCTTTGTGGCACTGTCTGCCATTATATCCTTATTGAATTTTAAAGTGGACAGCATTCCGTCAGATAAAGCAATACAGCCCTTTACCGTATCGATTGCGTCAAAGGTGAGTTCCTTATCCTCCTGCATATCCTTATTGTATGCAAGTGGGAGACCCTTCATAGTGGTAAGCAGAGACATCAATGCTCCGTAGACCCTACCGGTTTTTCCTCTTACCAGCTCTGCAATATCAGGATTTTTCTTCTGAGGCATTATGGAGGAACCGGTAGAATAAGCGTCGTCCAGTTCTATAAACTGATACTCATTACTGTTCCATATGATTATTTCCTCACTAAGACGGCTTAAGTGCATCATTATAATCGACAGAGAGGAAAGAAGCTCTAAAACATAATCCCTGTCTGATACACCGTCCATACTGTTAAGATTAGGACTGTCAAAGCCTAACAGTAAAGCACTGAATTCACGGTCCAACGGATAAGTGGTGCCTGCAAGAGCACCGGACCCCAGAGGAGACGTATTCATCCGCTTCTTTATATCCGACAGCCTTGAACGGTCTCTTTTGAACATTTCAAAATATGCTCCCATATGGTGGGAGAGTGTTACAGGCTGAGCCTTCTGAAGGTGTGTAAATCCCGGCATAAAGGTCTCTATATTCTCTTTCATTATATTATGAATTGTCTTTAGCAGGTTTTTTAAAAGCAGGTCGAGTTCATTGATTTCTTCTCTTATATAAAGCTTCATGTCCAAGGCAACCTGATCGTTTCGGCTACGTCCGGTATGTAGTTTCTTGCCTGCTTCTCCGATTTTGTCAATGAGCTGTGATTCAACGAAGCTGTGGATATCTTCGTATTCCTCCGATATTGTAAGATGTCCTTTTTCAATATCCTCCAAAATATCGGAAAGCCCCTTGATAATAAGGTCTCTTTCATCCTTAGATATTATACCTTGCTTTTCCAGCATTTCAGTATGGGCAATACTGCCTTGAATATCCTGACGATAAAACCTTTGGTCAAAGGCTATGGAGGCATTGAAATTATGAACCAGTTGATTAGTTTCCTTTGTAAAGCGACCGCCCCAAAGCTTCATAATTACACTCCTTTCAACTGTAGTAAATATAAGCTATATTAACCTAATATCAGAGATATTGCAAGCAAAATATTTATAAATATGCAAATAACACAAAAATAATAGCATAAATATACATAAAAGTATGTTTAATTGAATTAGTTCTTACAGATTATATAGTTTTTCGTACTTATCCTTAAGATAATTAACGTAATAATCTGCATTGAATTCCTCCTGTGTAATATCCATTAGAATCTGATTTGTGTTCTTTGTCGCCCCGTATTTGTGAATCGAATCTCTTAAGAACTCACGAATAGGAGTTAGGTTTCCTTCCTTTAGATAATCCTCCACAGGCATTACCTCCACAATCTTTGCATATATCTGTGAGGCTACGGCAGAGCCTATGGCATAGGAAGGGAAATATCCAAACTCACCAAAGGACCAATGGATATCCTGAAGGATTCCCTCGGCATCATTCTCAGGAGTTATACCTAAATACTCCTGGCATTTACTGTTCCATAGCTCAGGCAGTTTATCTATATCAGCTTCGCCGGAAAAAATCATCTTTTCTATTTCATATCGAATTATAATATGAAGTGGATATGACAGCTCATCCGCCTCAGTTCTAATCAGACCGGGTTCAGCCTTATTGACTCCTCTTATAAAGTCATCAAGAGATATATTTTTTAAATTCTCCGGATAGGTCTCCACTAATTTATCATAAAGAGGTATCCAGAAAGCCTTACTACGACCTATAATGTTCTCATATAATCTCGATTGTGATTCATGCATTCCCATGGATGCTCCGGTACCGACCGGGGTCTGTGTAAGGGAATCATCAATATTCATTTCGTAAAGGGCATGGCCTGTTTCATGAATTACCGAGAACATAGCACTTTCCAGATTATTCTCAATATATTTATTTGTGATACGAACATCATGATTATGAAGATTCAAGGTAAATGGATGAGCGCTTTCTGCTATAACACCCCTATTAAAATCAAAACCTAAATATCCACAAAGAAATCTGTTAAATTCTCTTTGTTTATCCAAATCATATTTAAGGAAATTATAGTTTTTATCAATTGTATCTGATTTATTTGCTACCTTCTTTAATAACGGAACAATCTCCTTTTTTATTTTATCAAAGAATATATCCAGGTCCTTAATACCAAAGCATTTCTCAAAATCACCCAGAAGAACTTCGTATAGCTCCTGTCCTTTCTTAACCCGATATCCGGCAAATTTCTTCTTGTATTCAATGATTTTCTTCAGATAAGGGGCAAAGTGCTCATAATCTTTATCCTTCTTAGCCTTTGTCCATGCTCTGTTAGCAACCAGTGTCAGCTCGTTAAAAGCCCTGTACTCCTCCGGAGGAATGCTCTCCAACTGCTCATAGGTCTTGCAAAGCTCCTTTATAATAGCCTTCTCCTTATCGGTCAGCTCTTCCTGTTCCTTGTCCTCCTTAAGCTTCTTAATGAGTTTTCTTACATCATCATTAATCAGACATTTCATATACTCATCAGATAGAATACCGACGACCTTGGAGGTATACTCAGCCGCCTCATAAGGGGCAATAGTCTGGTCATCCCATTCGAATAAATTCCTTGCTGTTGCAAATGCCATAGCCTTATCAAGATAGGGCTTTAAAGTATCAAAGGTTTTACTCATATAATTATTCCTTTCTTTACAGTCAATATTAAAAATAGTATATCAATATTTATTATTCATAGCAATCCATTATTTTCTATAAAATTCATTGTTTTAAGCGGAATTATCTTGCTCAGGGATAAAATTTTAGGTACAATTAGAATATCCATTTCTTAATGGGAACTGTGACATATAGGATCTGTGACATAAATCACATATATTATTTTTGACTAAGGTATTATAAAGAGGTATAGCTTGCATGATTTAGTAGATAATAGAAAAGATAAAACATATTTAAAGTATATATTATGAAAGGATGGATTAAGCATATGAAGAATTTTATAATTGAAAAGATAATCGGACGTGAGATACTGGATTCCAGAGGAAATCCTACAGTAGAGGCGGAGGTAATACTGGCAGACGGCAGTATGGGTAGAGCGGCTGTTCCTTCAGGAGCATCGACAGGAGCATTTGAGGCGGTTGAGCTTAGAGACGGGGATAAGAACAGATATCTTGGCAACGGTGTTAAGAAGGCCGTGGAAAATATAAACACAGTGATTGCATCGGCTCTTAAGGGTATGGATGCCAGTAATCAAACAGAGCTGGACGCGGCGATGATTAAGCTTGACGGTACGGCCAACAAAGGAAAGCTTGGTGCCAATGCCATACTCGGAGTATCCTTGGCAGCGGCAAAGGCAGTGGCTAATTCTCTTAATATTCCGTTATATCGCTATATTGGCGGCGTGAATGCCAAGACACTTCCTGTTCCCATGATGAACATTATTAACGGAGGTAAGCATGCTGACTCGAGTCTAAATATTCAGGAATTTATGATTATGCCTGTGGGCGCAAAATCATTCAGTGAGGCATTGGAACAAAGCACCACGGTTTTCCATATTTTAAAGAAGCTTCTTAAAAATGACGGATATGTGACTGCAGTCGGTGACGAAGGAGGATTTGCTCCAAAGTTTAATAGCGACACAGAGGCACTCGATTATATAGTTAAAGCAATCGAGACCGCAGGATATCGTCCGGGAGAAGATTTCTACATTGCCATAGACGCAGCGGCTACTGAGATGTATGAGGAGGCTAAGAAGGCAGGAAGAGAAGGCGAGTATCTGTTCTGGAAATCAGGTGAGTACAAGACTGTTGATCAAATGGTTGATTTCTGGGATGATATTTGCAATAGGTATCCGGTAATTTCTTTAGAGGATGGCCTGAGCGAAGAGGATTGGGATGGTTGGAAGAAGCTGACCGACCGTATCGGCAACAAGGTTCAACTGGTGGGTGATGATTTATTTGTTACCAACACAGACAGAATCCGTAAGGGTGTCGAAGGAGACATATCAAATGCCGTTCTAATCAAGGTCAATCAGATAGGTACGTTAACCGAGACATTGGATTCCATAGAAATGGCTAAGAATAATAAATGGACAGCGGTTGTATCACACCGTTCAGGAGAGACAGAGGATGTTACCCTGGCAGATATAGCTGTTGCTACCAATGCAGGACAGATTAAGACAGGTGCACCTTCAAGAACCGACCGTGTTGCAAAATATAATCAGCTTCTTCGTATAGAGCAGGAGCTTGGTAGCAATGCGGTATATCCGGGTAAGAACGCATTCAAAGTAAACGGATAAACGATAAAGACTGCTTTAATAAAACATCAGGAGGTTATACTCCTGATGTTTTTTTTAGTCCTTAATATGTAGTCCATTATCGTTTAACATATTAATGCTTTATCTCATAAGGTTCTTTTATCTTGCAGCGATAACCTTTAATCACATTACCGCTTTCCAGTGTAAGACGCCTTTCGTAATCAGTATCCCATACATAAGGCATGTTATCATATAAAGTGAAGTTCTCCCACATGGTTTCATCATATGGTTTGAGAGGGGATAAATCATATTTTGATTCTGATGTCATACTTACACCTCGTTCACATTAATCCAACACCCAAATTATAACAATTATGCCGACAATTTTAATATATAATGAAAAGAGAAAAAATTCAAGTATGCTTTTTATTATTTATTTTCTTTTGCAGTTCAACAACTATAATGGGGGTAATGGATAACAATAATACAATAGCCCATTGTCGCACATTCAGAGGAACCACCTGAAATACCCTTGCCAGTGGGGCTATGGATATTACGGTTATCTGTAATATTGAGCATATAATAAATGATATTACCAACTTGCTGTTCGATAAAATACCGATTTCCGATAAGGATAGGCGGCTTCTCATATTAAATGAATGGAACAGTTGTGACAGGCTTAAAACCGAGAAGGACATAGTCCTTCCCACCCAAGGGATATCGGTTGCATCATAATACTTGTTTCCGATAACAAAGGCACACAGAGCCAAGGAGCCGATTAGAATACCCTCGATAATAATCTGCAAAGCGAGTCCGTCGGCAAACATACCCTTCTTAGGTGATATGGGTTTTCGCCTCATTATATCCTTCGATGCCGGTTCCACTCCCAGGGATATGGCGGGAAGAGAATCCGTTACAAGATTTACCCAAAGCAGCTGAACGGCCACCAGCGGAGTCGGCAGACCCATAATTATTGCTACGAATATGGTCAGTATCTCACCTATATTGCTGGAAAGGAGGAAATGGACTGCTTTTCGTATATTTTCATATATACCACGTCCTTCCTGTACCGCAGAAACAATGGTGGCAAAATTATCATCCGTAAGTATCATATCTGAGGCATTCTTTGCGACATCTGTTCCGGTAATCCCCATAGAACAACCGATATCGGCAGCCTTAAGGGCGGGTGCGTCATTTACTCCGTCCCCGGTCATAGCCACAACCTCACCTTTATTTTGATAAGCCTTTACGATTCTAACCTTATGCTCTGGGGATACTCTGGCAAAGACGCTAAATCGTCCTATTGTATCATTAAGCCTTTCCGTAGACAATTTTGACAATTCCTCACCGGTTATAGCCTCGGACCGTGATGTTAGAATGCCCAGTTCCTTTGCTATGGCTTTTGCGGTTAATATATGATCACCTGTTATCATAACAGGTTTTATTCCTGCTTGTCGGCATAGTCTGACGGCATTCTTGACCTCATTGCGGGGAGGGTCAATCATACCGATAAGGCCTATAAAGGTTAAATCCCTCTCCAGCTTTACCTTGTTATATGTACTAAATTCTGAGATGTTCTTATATGCAACACCGATAACCCGAAGAGCCCGACTTGTCATATCTGAATTTATGGCATTGATTTTATTCTTGTCACGGATAGTCATAGGTTGTTGCTTTCCGTCTATATAGATGTGTGAGCAGCGCTCTATCAATACATCATAAGCACCCTTTGTAACACTACGGTAGGAGGATTTGTCGGGAGATTTGTGAACAGTAGTCATTAGCTTTCTTTCTGAATCAAAGGGTATTTCATATACTCTTTTATAATCTGAATCGAGGTCAGGCTTAAATGCACCTGTATTATAGGCTGCCAGCACCAATGCCTTTTCCGTAGGCTCACCACTCAGAACGGGCTTATTATCCTCCAATTGGATTAAAGCGTCACTACATAAAGCGGCATGGGATAATATATAGAAACCAAAATCACTTTTTAGTTTTTCCTTTTTTTTCACAGAGGATATTTCTGTGACCGTCATAACATTCTGAGTCAGGGTCCCTGTTTTATCCGAGCAAATTACAGTGGCGCTTCCTAAGGTTTCAACTGCGGGAAGTTTTCTGATTACCGCATTCTTTTTAGCCATTCTCTGAACGCCTAATGAAAGCATTATTGTTACAATGGCAGGTAGTCCCTCCGGTATTGCTGCAACAGCCAGGCTTACTGAAGTCATGAACATATCAAAGGTTGGAAGGTTTTTATATACTCCTATTATAAATACCAGTCCACAGATAATCAGAGCAGCCAATCCCAGAACCTTTCCGGTCCTGGCAAGTCTCTTTTGCAGGGGAGTATCCGGGGTATTATCATCCATAATCATTTTGGCGATATGGCCTACCTGAGTATCCATTCCTGTGGCAATGACTATTCCAACACCTCTGCCATAAAGCACCGTGCTTGTAGCCATTACCATATTCAGTCTGTCAGCCAAATTGGTATCAGGAAGGAGGCGAAGATTAGCATTTTTCTCGACAGGATGGGATTCACCGGTTAACGAGGCTTCTTCTACTCTTAGATTTATGGCATGTATCAGTCTGCAGTCAGCCGGTACGAAGCTTCCTGTTTCCAATATTACGATATCACCGGGAACCAAATCCGATGAGGGAATCTCGGTTACCTTGTTCTCCCGTAGTACATGGGCTGACGGAGCAGACATTTTCTTTAAGGCTTCCAAAGCTTTTTCTGCCTTTGTCTCCTGAATTACTCCAAGAAATGCATTTAGAATAATTATCATCATGATAATTATCGGGTCTATGAAATTAGGATTTCCCTCCATGTATGATACGATTAAAGATATTACTGCCGCGCATATCAGAATAATAATCATAAAGTCGGCAAACTGAGCGATGAATTTCTGAATAATATTCTTACCCTTCTTAGCGGTTATTATATTTTTACCATATAGTCTTTGTCTTTCATGGACTTCCTCTAGGGTAAGACCGTGTCTTATATCAGTCTTCATTTCTCTTATGGTATCCTCTATGGATATGCTGTGCCAGTGCATCATTTTCCTCCTTTTATGTTTAAGGGTTGTGCGCAATCTTCTTTTAATTATATGAATAAATAAGGGGATTATGTAAGAAAAGCGATAGTATAACGACATTATCCGTATGATTAAATACATTTACATCATAGGGATTTGAGTTATAATATAGAAAAGATTTATGAATGTAATATCCTTGTATGTAAATAAGTTAAGAAAGTATAGAGGTGTGATATGTCAAGAACTTTAACTCGTGATATGACAGAAGGAAGTCCTGTTAAACTGATACTCAAATTTTCAGGACCCATGTTAATAGGTAATATATTTCAACAGCTCTATAATATGGTGGATTCCATAGTGGTTGGGAAGTTTGTCAGTAAGGATGCCTTAGCGGCAGTCGGTGCAACAGGTTCATCAATATTTCTTGTTTTTGGATTAGCCTTTGGCCTGTCAGCGGGTATTTCTATAGTAATATCACAGTACTTTGGAGCAGAAGATTATATTAAGGTTAAAAAGAGTATTGCCACAGCAGCATATATGTTACTGATAGCCTCCGTTATCATAGGAATAGCCGGATATTTTTTGTGTCGTCCCATATTGGAGCTTTTGGGAACACCAGTCGAGATTATCGGTCAATCGGAAAGCTATATGAAGATTATTTTCTTAGGAGTTTTGGGATTGTCTGCCTATAACGGTATTGCGGCGATTCTACGTGCCCTTGGAGACTCTATTACTCCGCTAATATTTCTTATTATAGCAAGTATTATAAATGTGGTATTGGATCTTCTGTTTGTAATCGTATTTAACTGGGGAGTTCCCGGTGTGGCTATTGCTACTATAATAGCTCAGTTTATGTCAGGTATAGGATGTATAATCTATGCCTATCGCAAGGTTGATCTGCTTCGGATTCCGCTAAAGGATTTTAAGCCTGACAGAGAGATTCTCTCAAAATGTATCCGATTGGGAATACCGGTAGCTTTGCAAAATTCCTTTATATCCATCTCTATGATGGTCTTACAATTTGTTATTAACGGCTTTCAGGCCACTATAATGGCAGCCTATACTGTAGTAAACAGGATAGAGCAGTTGGTCATGCAACCATCCATGTCTTTAGGAGCAGCCGTGGCTTCCTTTACAGGACAGAATATTGGTGCGGGGAAAATAGAGAGAGTCAAGAAGGGTATGAGGTCCTCAGTCATTATTATTTTGATATTCAGCCTGATTATGCTTCCTGTTATGTATTTTGGCGGACAGTATATTATGAGATTATTCACAAAAAAAGAAGATATTGATGTGGTAAGATATGGGGTTGAAGGGATAAGGATTAACAGTCTTTTTTATAGCTTTTTAGGTCTGATATTTATTACAAGAAACTTTCTCAGTGGTGCCGGCGATATAAAAATCCCTATGATAATGGGGCTTATAGAGGTAGTAGTCCGGGTGGCAGTATCCATACACCTGTCCCGTATTATCGGATTCCACGGTATATTCTGGGCATCTGCTTTAACCTGGGTAGTTGCAGGATCATTCGGTGGTATAAGGGTATTATCGGGTAAATGGAAGAATAAATCAGTTTTATCAGGGAGTTCTTAATTATTATTTTTCTTTCTTTTTTTATATATTCTATGAATTACTGTGAAGACCAGAGCAACTATTAATATGGGAATAAGATTGTGTTTATACCTACTGTAATACTCAGACACCTTACCGTAATTCTCCCGTAAAGAATAACCTAGGCCGATTAGTAGGGTGTTCCAGATGGTAATTCCTAATAATGAGGCTGAAAAATACACAGAGGGCCTTAATTTAGCCGCCCCTGCCACCAGAGCAATATATGTACGGACAAGGGGGATAACACGCCCGATACATACGGCAGAAGCACCGTTCTCATGAAATTTTTCATAAGAGGAATCGAGTGATTTCTCTGTCTTAGGGAATCTTTTTTTTATGGCATTTATGATGGCGCCCCCTCCAAACCAACCAACAGTATAACAGATGCCTGTTCCGATTAGTCCCGCAATAACACTTAAGGGCAATATCACGAGAAAATGAATATTACTTAATGATGCAACCGCTCCGGAAAGCGGCAGAATGATTTCGCTGGAAACAGGAAAACAGGCGTATTCCAACATTATTATCAGAAACATGGCGATTAATCCATAATCATATATTAATTCAGAAAGAAAACCCATTTATGAATCTCTCCTTACACCTTCAAAAGCTTATGTAACAATATATTAGAGTTCATGGTTTTTATGATATTTTTAGCAAAGTGTACTTTTTGCCAAAAGATTATTTTCCATTAATATATGCTGTGTTATAATTAATTAATAGTGGTGGGGAGGGGAATAGTATTGCCATACAGATTTATATCATATATTTGGCTTCTTATTATATCAGGGCTTATGACTATATTCTTAGGCATTTATGCACTTGTTAGGTGCAGACGCTCAAAGGGTGCAATAAGCTTTGCCATATCCATGTTTATTGTAACATTGTGGTCTATTCCCAATGCCATGGAAATGTCGGCTACTGTATTAGATGTGAAGCTGTTCTGGGCCAATGTTCAGTATATTGCCTATTGCTTTTCCCCGGTAGTTATGTTCATTCTCTGTCTTGAATTTACCGATTATGAGAAAGGGCTTAATATAAAAAAATTAATATGGCTGTTTATTATTCCCACTGTAACCATAATGCTTATATGGACTGATAAATATCACGGGTTGGTGAGATATGGCTTCCAAATGGATTATAGCGGAGCCTTTCCTGTTATTAAGAAGCAGTATGGGCCTTTCTTTTATATCCATGCACTACATTCCCATGTGTTGAATCTAAGTGCAATTTGGATTTTANTGACAACGGTAATTAAGAGAAAAGCAATTTACAGAAAACAGGCAATAGCACTCTTAATTGGTGTCAGCTTAATCGTTATACCGAATTTACTGTATATAACCGGACTGANTCCGATTAAGGGGTATGACATTACGCCGGTATTTTTCGGGCCTGCCGGGATAATTATTGCATGGAGTATTTTAAGATACAGAATGTTTGATTTGGTTCCTTTAGCCCGTGCAACAGTGATAGAAAACATGGAAGTCGGTGTTATGGTATTGGATTTACAGGACAGAATACTGGATATTAATCCGGTACTTATTAACATCATAGGACTCCCCATCGAGCAAATTACATCAAGGTATATTCAGGATGTCTGCAATCATATCCCTGAGCTGCTTGATTTATTTTATAATGAATCAATATCCCGAACAGAATTCAGCATTGTTAAGCCTGACAGACATGAGATATATGAAGCGTTATTATCGGTTCTAAAGGATTCCAATGGAAATGAGATAGGCAGAATTGTTGTTGTATATGATATTACGGAAAAGAAGTTAATTGAAAAAGAATTTTATGACAGACAGTGGAAGCAGGCAGTAAGAGACGAAAGGCTTAGAATGGTACGTGACCTTCACGATAATCTCGGACAGGTTTTAGGCTATATCAATTTACAGGCACAGGCAGTACAGAAAGAGCTTAGAGATGCAGGTATCGGAGTATATTCCGATAAGCTGGATAAATTGGTTGAGGTTGCTCAGAAATCACATCAACAGATAAGAGAATATATTCGTGATGTGCGAAATTCTGAACTTATAGAAATAGATTTTATAGCAGCCCTAAATAAAGAAATTACTAATTATGAATTACAGACAGCAATTAATGTTAATAGAAAAATAACACCTGAGTTTCGTGATGCAGTAATATCACCAAATGTTCGCATACATATTTTAAATATTATAAAGGAAGCTTTGAATAATGTCAGAAAGCATGCTGAAGCAGAAAATCTATTTTTGACCTGTGATATCGAGGAGAATAATCTTACGGTAATAATAAGCGATGACGGAAAGGGATTCGAAAATAAGCACATGAAGGATAAAGCAAGGCAAAGCTTTGGACTAAAGATCATGCATGAGCGTGTGTCTGAAATGGGAGGTATATTGGATATTGATTCAAAGCCGGGAAAGGGGAGTCGAATAAGACTTCGGGTACCGCTTGAGAGGGGGATGGATATAAGTGAAATCCAAGGTTATGATAGTTGATGATCATAAATTATTCTTAGAAGGACTTCAGTATCTTCTTGAGGCGTACAAAGTAAATATTGTCGGTAAAGCAAGAAACGGAAGAGAAGCCATTACAAAGGCAAGGATTCTAATGCCTGACATAATACTTATGGATATTATGATGCCTGATATGGATGGTATAGACGCCTTAAAAATAATTAAGGCGGANATGCCTGATATAAAGGTGATTATGCTAACCACCTCAGACGATCACGAAGATATATTTGAAGCAATAAAGCTTGGAGCCAGCGGATACCTTGTAAAAAACACTGACGGTAAAGAGCTGATAAATAAAATAAAGCAGGTAGAAGATGGTGAGATACCTCTGTCTCCAGTTTTGGCGGCCAAAATACTATCAGAATTTAATAAGAAGCAGGATAATACGGAAAAAGGCACTATAAGAGACGATGCGAATACAGAAAACGAGAAATTAAACAGCAGACAGCTGGAATTACTCGCTTTAATAGCGTCAGGCAAAACATATAAAAAGGTCGGAGAAATTCTCGGTTTAAGTGAGCGTACTGTTAAATATCATATGGGAAGAATAGTTGATATTCTTCATTTGGATAATAAAGCCCAGGTAATTGCATATGCCGTTGAAAGTGGAATGGTAAGTACAAACATAAGCAACAAGAATACATAAATCAAAACTTGACAAATAACAAAGTCATGTTATATTAGTATAATAAATATCAAAGAAAACAGAGTGTTCTATATAATAAAATATTATAGTATATAAGCTATGATAAGGAGTATTAAGAGAATATGTGCTTTCAGAGAGCTGCCGTTTGGTGAGAGGCAGCAGCAACAGTCTCCCAACTCGCCTTTGAGCTTCCCGGTTGAACATAATTAGGTCGGGACGGTATTCCCGTTATCGAAATCAAGTGCGTAATTATTAAGGGCTTAAGTCCTGAAGATTACGAATTAGAGTGGTACCACGGATTAGCCTTTCGTCTCTTATGTTGATGAAAGGTTTTTTGTTNTTATTTTATTATACGAATGGATATTAATTAAGGAGGAGAAATTATGTCAACACCTTATAATCATAAGGAAATCGAAAAGAAATGGAGAAAGTACTGGGAGGAGCATCCGGTCAATGTAAACGACGGTAAGAGGCCTAAATATTACTGTCTGGATATGTTCCCATATCCATCCGGTAGCGGGCTTCACGTCGGACACTGGAGATGTTATGTAATAAGTGATGTATGGAGCAGATATAAGTTGCTTAATGGATATCATGTCATCCATCCGATGGGCTGGGATGCCTTTGGTCTTCCTGCTGAAAATTATGCAATCCAGAAGGGTATTCATCCGAGTAAAGCCACGGATGAGAATATAGCTAAATTCAAGAAGCAGATTAAAGATATTTCGGCAATTTATGATTGGGATATGGAGCTTAGTACTACAGATCCAAGCTTTTATAAATGGACACAATGGATATTCGTAAAAATGTTCAAGGCAGGTCTGGCATATGAGAAGGAAATGCCCATAAACTGGTGTCCTTCCTGTAAGACGGGTCTGGCAAACGAGGAGGTTGTAAACGGCGGATGTGAACGCTGTGGTGCCTCTGTGACTAAGAAGAATCTAAAGCAGTGGATGTTAAGGATTACCCATTATGCAGATCGCTTATTAGAGGATTTGGATAAGCTTGATTGGCCTGAGAAGGTTAAGAAAATGCAGTCCGATTGGATAGGTAAGAGTTACGGTGCCGAGGTGGACTTTGCGGTTGAAGGAAGCGACGAATCCATCCGTGTATATACCACAAGACCCGATACCTTATATGGTGCTACATTTATGGTACTTGCTCCGGAGCATGAGCTCGCTTCAAAGCTGGCCGTTCCTGAACAGAAGAAGGCTGTTGAAGAATATATATATAAGGCTTCCATGAAATCCTCCGTAGACCGTCTTCAGGATAAGGATAAGACGGGTGTATTTACGGGAAGCTATGCCATAAATCCGGTTACCAATAAACCGATTCCAATTTGGCTGTCAGACTATGTACTGGCTGATTACGGTACGGGAGCCATAATGTGTGTACCTGCCCACGATGAAAGAGACTTTGAGTTTGCCACCAAGTTCGGCATACCGATTGTCCAGGTAATATCCAAGGACGGCAAAGAGGAAGAATTAACCGAGGCATATACACTGCCGGGAATCATGATTAATTCAGGCGATTGGAATGGAATGGATTCAGAGACAGCTAAGGATGAGATTCCCGATTTATTAGAGAAGCAGGGCATAGGAAAGAAGACGGTAAACTATAAGCTTCGCGACTGGATATTCTCACGTCAAAGGTATTGGGGAGAACCTATTCCCATTGTTCACTGTGAGCATTGTGGTGCGGTTCCTATTCCAGAGGAGGAATTACCCTTATTACTGCCTGATGTAGAAAAATATGAACCTACAGGTACAGGTGAGTCTCCTCTTGCCAATATACATGAATGGGTTAATACCAGCTGCCCTACATGTGGTAAGCCTGCTAAGAGAGAAACCAATACCATGCCACAATGGGCAGGTTCTTCATGGTATTTCCTTCGTTATGTAGATAACAAGAATGATAAGGAGCTTATCAGCAAAGAAAAGGCAAAAAAATATCTGCCTGTGGATATGTATATCGGTGGAATTGAGCATGCCGTGCTTCATCTTTTGTACTCCAGATTTTACACCAAGTTTCTGAAGGACATCGGGGTGATCGATTTTGACGAACCTTTTATCAGACTCTTTAATCAGGGTATGATTGGTAAGGACGGAGCCAAGATGAGTAAATCCAAAGGAAATGTTGTTTCACCGGATGATTTAATTAAGGATTATGGCTGTGACTCCTTAAGAATGTATGAATTATTCGTAGGTCCCCCTGAGCTGGATTCAGAATGGGATGACAGAGGAATAGACGGAGTATATCGGTTCATTAACCGCTTCTTCAAATTGGTAATGGAGAATAAGGATAAGACGGTTAAAGCCTCAGAGGAGATGATAAAGCTTCGTAACCGATTCGTCCATGATATAACCACAAGGGTGGAAAGCTTTAGTCTGAATACGGTTGTGAGTGGCTTTATGGAATACAACAACAAAATGATAGACATATCTAAAAAATCCGGAGGAATTGATAAAGAGACCTTGGAGACTGCGGTAATCCTTATGGCACCTTTTGCACCTCATGTAAGTGAAGAGCTGTGGTCGCAATTGGGTCATACAGGCTCGGTATTTGAAAACACCTGGCCTACCTACGATAAGGAGAAAATGAAGGATGACAAGATAGAAATTGCAGTCCAGATTAACGGAAAAACCAGGGGTACCATAATGATAGATGCAGATGCTCCTAAGGAGGACGTGGTTTCTACGGCTAAGGAGGTATATGCCGATAAGCTTACGGGTAACATTATAAAGGAAATATACGTTCCCGGCAAAATAGTAAATATTGTGGTAAGATAAGCTATAAATATGAAAACCCTCTCGTTTTCCTGTTGTTATAGAAAAAATAATTCGGGAATAATTAAATGAGAGGGTTTTCAAAAAATATCTTTAATAATAAACAAAAATATGGTACAATCCACGTATAAGTGATATAAATATCTTTGTTATTCATATACATTACATATAGATTGATTCTGATTTAATTTCTAGTTGCATTTGCATAAACTTTAATAGAGAGGAACTAATATGAAAGTGTTGGCGAAGTTTTCTAAAAGAGATCTATGGAGTATACCGAATATTCTATGCTATATCCGATTCTTACTGATACCATTATTTGTAGTACAATACATCAAGGCTGAAGAGCCTAGCGAGTATATACGTGCGGCAGCTATTGTTCTCGCCTCAGGTCTTACAGATTTCTTAGATGGATTTATAGCAAGGACATTTGATATGGTAACAGAGTTTGGTAAGCTTATCGATCCTTTGGCAGATAAACTGACCCAAGCAGCTCTTTTATTTGTGCTTATTGTTAAGATTAAGTATATGTTCCTGCTATTAGTTCTTTTTGTTGTAATGCAGTTGTTTATGCTTGTGGCAGGTCTGGCAATGCTGAAAAAGGGAAAGAGGTTGGATGGTTCAAAATGGTTTGGTAAGGTCTCGACGATGGTTTTCTACGCGGTTATGCTGGTGCTTGTTGCAGTACCAACATTAAACCAGTCGATAGTAAATGTACTTTTATTGATTTGTGGTGTCTTTCTGGCCTTGTCATTTGCCCTATACGCTAGAGAATATATAAGGATGTATCGTGAGGTTAAGCTGGAGAAAGAGGTCAAAGCAGATACGATATAGAAATCAAAAGAGTTTCGCTCGCGAAACTCTTTCTTAAATTATTGCCTTCTTGTTTCCATAAATTTTCTTAACATCTCAAATTGGACCTTCTCCTTCGCAGACATATTCTTAGTCAGTATTTCTATCATTAATTCGCTCTCATCCTTGGTAAAACTTAGCTGCTGCTCCTGAAGCTTTTTATTGGTACTTATTATTAGCGGAAGTAATTTATCCATAGGTTTTCCCTTAGCTTCCTTCATTAATTCTATAAGTATGGCAAGTTTACGAGGGTCAATATTTTTCATTTTGGGATTATCATTATAAGAGGAATCAGCCATATTATTTCTCCTTGTTTTCATCCGGTTTGTTACTATCATCATATGACATCGAACCAAAAAGCATTCTTAGGTTTTCAAATGTTTCCATTTGGTCAGGCGGTATCATGGCCTTCAGTTCTTCAAACATACTGTTGTTATCGTAATCTGACGTATTATCATCGACGGATTCACCAGAAAAATCATTATTTTTCGTGGCTATATCATATATGTCATCCGAATTGGGGTTATCACCAAAAATTGAAGAAAAGTCGTAGTCCTTTATGTTATCTGTATTTTCATCGGAATCATTGCCGTTATTATTTCCGCCAAAGCCCTCAAAGCCCTCCATGGCATTCATGGCTTCCATATATGTATTATACATTTCGAACATCCTTTTAGCCTGGAATATATTTAACATCCGATCGACAAAGCTTCTCTCTTTTTCATTGCACTTTGGTCTGATGTTATTCAACAGGGTCTCCATGTCAATCTTTTCATTTTGATAGCTACAGGATGATATATTTCGGGTAGTATAATTGCGTATACAAAGTATTAGCTCGTAAAGCTTGACGAGCAATTCCAGGGTTAATCTGGATTTTACATCCACATATGGTAGAGCCGTTCTTAATAGCTCAGTCGTATGCAGTAAACCATCCTCTGCCATGGCTTCTCCTATTGTATGTATTCATTATAGTATATTCACGGAGAGGTCATTAATGCAAACGAAGTTAAAGGTATTATATATCGAATAATTCAAAGTAGGGTTGACATTATGATTATTTTTCGGCATTATATGATGAGTAGAGTAAATAATACTATAGACAGGTTACATTAATATACATTAAGAGTTTTACATAATAGAAAGGCAAGGTAAGATTATATGTATGATGGCATAATTTTTGACTTGGATGGTACCTTATGGGATTCGACGGAAAAGGTGGCAGTAGCTTTTAATGAGATACTCAGAGATAAATATCCTGAGGTTACCGATGAGGTTACTGCAGAAAAGCTAAAGGGGTTATTTGGGCGGCTTCTGGACGATATCGGAGTAAATCTGTTCAAAAGTGTTCCTCCTAAGAAAGCCATTGAGATTATCCATAAATGCTGTGAGTATGAGAATGAATATCTTGCCGAGCATGGTGTGGATTTATATCCTGGGATGGAGCAAACCATAAAAGAGCTTCATAAAAAATATAAACTTTTTATAGTTAGTAACTGTCAGGAGGGTTATATTCAATGCCTCTTTAAGATACATCCACATCTTGAGGAGTATTTTACGGATTATGAATATCCCGGCAGGTCCGGTAAACCTAAGGCAGATAACATTAAGATGGTGGTTAAAAGGAATAATTTGCTAAGGCCAATATATATTGGGGATACGGCAGGAGATGCCAAGGCGTCTAAGGAGGCCGGTGTTCCATTTATATACGCACGATACGGCTTCGGTCAGGTTGACGAATTTGATTATGTCATTGATTCACCCCCGGAGCTATTGAAATTATTAGAAAAATAATCGAAATGGAAGTGATTGAATGTTAAACGGTAAGAAATCATTATTCTCGGGTATGCAGGCTACGGGTACTCTGCACTTGGGAAATTACCTGGGAGCATTGAAGAATTGGATTGAGCTTGAGGATGAGTATGAAAGCTTTTATTGTGTGGTCGATATGCATTCCATAACTGTGAGACAGGAGCCTGCTGAGCTTAGAAGAAAGGCAAGGGCGCTACTTACGCTATATATTGCAGCCGGTCTCAATCCTGAAAAGAACTGCATTTATTATCAGTCCCATGTGCCTGCTCATGCAGAGCTAAGCTGGATTTTAAATTGTTATGCCTATATGGGTGAATTGAGTCGTATGACCCAGTATAAGGATAAGGCCTCAAAGAATGAGAACAACATCAATGCGGGTCTGTTTACCTATCCGGTTCTTATGGCGGCAGATATCTTATTATTCCAGTCGGATATCGTTCCCGTGGGAGATGATCAGAAGCAGCATATCGAACTAACCAGAGATATTGCTCAGAGATTCAATTCGATTTATGGTGATGTATTTACCGTTCCGGAGCCTTATATAAAGAAGACCGGTGCCAGAATTATGAGTCTTCAGGAACCGACAAAGAAGATGTCCAAATCCGATGAGAATTTGAATGCAAGCATATTCCTTCTTGATGATTCAGATACTATTATCCGTAAATTTAAGAGAGCAGTCACTGATTCGGACAATGAAATACGCCATTCAAGTGATAAGCCCGGAATTAGTAATCTTATCGAAATCTATGGTATAGCTACGGGTAAATCAATAGCAGAGACAGAGAAGGAATTCGAGGGTAAGGGTTACGGCGAGTTTAAGATAGCGGTCGGAGAATCAGTAGCAGCCATGCTTAAGCCTGTACAGGACAGATTTTATGAACTGGAAAAGGATAAGGCATATATTGATTCCGTCATTAAGAATAACGCAGAAAAGGCTTCATATTATGCCAATAAAACCTTACGCAAGGTTCAGAAGAAGATAGGTTTTCCTGAAAGAATAAGATAATAATCGGGAAAGGATATTAAGAGTATAATATAGATAAAGAAGTGATTGTGGTTAGATAGAAAGGGGATGTTTGAAAAACATCCCCCATTTTATCATTATTCACCCTTGGCCTCGTACCATTTCTGGATATAGTTGGCTTCCACCTCTTCGCCCAGATATCTGTATGCAGTACATCTATCAAGAATATCCTGGGGAGGGAATGCAACCGGACTGTTTTTAACCGCTTCATCTTCAATTAGATTCCAAGCACCCGAGTTAGGTGTGGAATATGTGATGTAGTTAAAATTCATGAGTGCAATTTCGGGATCGCACATAAAGTTAATAAAGGCTTCGGCATTCTCTTTGTTTTTGCTGTTCTTTGGAATAACCCATCCGTCAATCCATACATTGGAGCCTTCCTTTGGTACAACATATTCCAAATCAGGATTTTCTCTACTTGTATAGATGGCTTCTCCGGAATATATAACACCAATAGCGGCCTCACCGCCTATCATTTTATCTCGGACCTCATCGACAACATAGGCCTGTACCAATGGATATTGCTTCTTCAGAAGTGCCTTGGCCTCCTCAAGTTCGGCCTCATTGGTGGAATTTAAATCATATCCGAGATACTTCAGGGCAATGGCAAAAGCATCTCTTACGCTGTCTATCATAAGTATTTCGCCGGAATATTTCTCATCAAAGAGGACACCCCAGCTATCTATGGGTTCATCAACCATGGTCTTGTTATATAGGATACCTAAGGTTCCCCAACAATAAGGTACTGAATACTTGTTGCCGGGATCAAATTCCTCTGAACTTTTTAGGTATGTTTCATCTATATACTTGATATTAGGTATATTATCGAAATTAGGGGCATAAAGCAGATCATTCTCAATCATTTTCTGTATCATATAATCTGAGGGGCATACCACATCATAGATGACAGCTTCTGATTCAACCTTTGGGTACATATCCTCGTTTTGCACGAATTCTTCATATACTACCGTAATGCCTGTTCTTTCTTTGAAAAGTTCTAAGGTTTCATAATCAAGATATTCACCCCAGTTATATACATATACCTTTTCTCCACCGTTATCTGAACAGCCTGCCAATAATACCATTACTATTAACAGGGCGGATATGGCAAGTAATTTTTTCATTACATTTCCTCCTTCAAAGGCAAAATTTTTTTAGGGAATTATCCCGTTTATTAGAACAGGATATGATTTATAGTCTCCTGACAGGCTCTTTCTTGTCTGCACTTCTGCGGTTAATGATTATTAACAGCAGTAGAACAGTTATAAACATCAGTGTCGACAATGCATATATTTCAGGCTTAATGCCCTTACGCACCTCTGTATATATCTTGGTTGAAAGGGTATTGATTGATGGACCCTTAGTAAAATGCGTAATGACAAAATCATCCAGGGACATAGTGAATGCCAAAAAGAAGCCTGTAAATACACCCGGAAAAATATCCGGCAATATAACCCTAAAGAAGGCATATACCGGTGAAGCTCCTAAATCTAAGGCTGCTTCATAGGTATGTGGGTTTAGCTGTTTAAGCTTTGGCATAACGCTTAATATGACATAGGGAATATTGAATGTTATATGTGATATCAGTACACTGGTAAAACCGAGTGTATAGCGTAGTGCCACAAATAACAGCATCAAGGAGATACCGGTTACGATATCTGCATTTAGCATCGGAATATTAGTAATTGCAATCATGATTGTTCGCGGTGTTTTTTTCATACTGTTTATGGCGATAGCCGCAGCGGTACCGATTATAGTCGCTATCAGTGCCGATAAGAATGCAATTATAAGAGTTGTATATAAGGCATTCATTATGCTTTGGTTTTTAAAAAGCTCCTTATACCAATGGAGAGTAAAGCCGCCCCATTTGGATCTGGATTTTGAGCTGTTAAAGGATAATACGATCAATATAATAATCGGTGCATATAGAAATACTAAAATAAGACCAATATAAAAACGTTCGAAAAATCTTTTTACCATAAGCCACTTCCCTCGCCTTCCTTATCGTATTTGGACAGGATAGCCATGCTAATCAGTATAAAAATCATCAGCACAAGGGATAGTCCCGAACCCGTATGCCAGTTTCCGACACGAAACTGTTGCTCAATAACATTTCCGATCAGAACGATTTTGCTTCCTCCCAATATATTGGAGATGACAAAGGTTGTAAGGGATGGGACGAATACCATTGTTATACCGCTGATTACTCCGGGCAGGCTTAGGGGCAGAATTATCTTCATAAAGGTCTGCATCCCGTTGGCACCGAGATCTCTTGCAGCATTTATTACATCCTTGTCAATTTTTATCAGAACATTATATATGGGCAGTACCATAAAGGGAAGAAAATTATACACCATACCAAGCACTATGGCTCCGGGGGTGTTGATAATATTTAATGACGGAAGATTCAATAACTTAAGGAATACGTTAATTACTCCGGTTCTTTCCAATATGTTTTGCCAAGCGATTGTCCTAAGCAAAAAATTCATCCACATGGGCAGGATAATAATCATGACTATGAAGCTGTTATTCTTCATCTTGGATTTACGTAATATTATTGCCAATGGGTAGGCTAACACAAGACATATTATGGTGCTTATCAAAGACAGCTCCAGTGCAAGCCTCAAAGCTCTTAGGTTAATAGGGTTTAAAATTGAGGCAATATTGTCAATCGTGATACGCTTATCATTAGTAGTCATGCCATAGTATACAATCACGATGAGAGGTATTATAATAAAACCGGCCATCCACAGAATATAAGGGAAAGACAGCCATTTTGAATTACGAATTCCCAGATTGTGCGTTCCGTTCTTTTGTAGGTTGGATTTTGGAGCTTTAGTATTTAATACATTAATTATCTTCATGGGAGCCTCCTGTCAAACTGAACTCTACAATTCTAATTCCACGGCCTCTTCATCCTCGGATTCCGGCTTATTCATAATCTGAATATCAAAGGGATCCACGAAGATTCCTACTTCGCTGCCTACAGGTACTAAATCAGTGGAGTGCACCAGCCAATCATATCCATGGGCATTAACCTCCATTTCATAATGTACACCTTTAAAGAGAAGAGATGTAACCACGCCCGTAATGATACCGTCCTCTGGTTTGACCAAATCAATATCCTCGGGACGAATTACGACATCCACAGGCTTGTTGTGTCCGAAACCGGTATCGACACATGCGAAATTAGTTCCCAGTATATTCACAAGCTTATCCTCTACCATAATAGATGGCAGTATATTGCTTTCTCCGATAAAATCAGCGACGAATGCATTCTGAGGCTCATTATAAATATCCTCCGGTGTGCCTATCTGCTGTATATAGCCCTGATTCATAACAACGATAGTATCTGACATCGTAAGTGCTTCCTCCTGGTCATGAGTGACATATACGAATGTTATACCCAGCTCATTCTTTAGCCTTATAAGCTCGTATTGCATATCCTGACGCAGCTTCAAATCCAAGGCACCAAGAGGCTCGTCGAGTAGCAGTACCTTTGGCTCGTTTACGATTGCCCTTGCTATGGCAATTCTTTGTTGCTGACCTCCGCTTAGTGAATCGGGCATTCTGTTCTCAAATCCTTCCAGATTTACCAGCTTAAGTGCATATTTGATTTTATCATCTATATAGGCTTTGCTCTTTTTCTTGATTTTAAGCCCAAATGCAATATTCTCTGCGATAGTCAAATGATTAAAAAGGGCATATTTTTGAAACACAGTGTTAAGTTGTCTTTCATTAGGTGCCATCTTTGTTATGTCTCTGCCTTCAAAGATTACCTGACCGTGATCAGGACTCTCGAACCCACCTATTATTCTTAAGGTTGTAGTCTTACCGCACCCTGAAGGCCCCAACAGTGTCAGAAATTCATTTTCGCGGATATATAGGTTCAATTCATCCAGCACAATATTATCATTATAGGATTTGGTTATATTTACAAGATTAATTAATTTATTATCCGTCATGAGTACCTTCCCCTTATCGTATATTTAGAAGCTCGGTGGTGTTGATATCCAGAGCAGTGTGGCACCGCTTTTTTCTGATGCCGTGATATAATGCTGTTTATTGGCCGTAAAGTAAAAAGATTCTCCCTTTTTAGCCTTAAATGATCTATTTCCAATATGAAGCACAATGCTGCCGCTTATAACAAAGCCGAATTCTTCTCCTTCATGGGGATTATCGGGATATGTAGAACCGCCCGGATCCAATGTAAGAAGTATGGGCTCCATCATATTCTTTTGAGCATTGGGAATAATCCATTTAACCAGATTTTTCAACTCTGCATCATATTTNTCAAAATAATCGGTTTTCTTGAANACTACCTGCTCAGAGGTGGTTCCGCTAAAGAATTCCTCCAAATTAGTTCCCAGGCATTGAAGGATATCCATAAGGGTGGCAATCGAAGGGGAAGTAAGGTCCCTCTCCAGCTGAGATATGAAGCCCTTGGACAGTTCCGCTCTATCTGCCAGCTCCTCCTGAGTCAGACTTTTCTGTATACGCATTTCTCTTATCTTTTGACCGATATTCATAGCTATCTCCATTTCTTCACAAATTCACAAATCTGCTAATTTATAACGGAAAAATCTTAATAATAATAAACTTCAAGTTTAGCGTTGCTAAACAAAAGGCAATTACCATTATACTTATAAAAAATCAGTTGTCAATACNTTATTTTAATTTTATGTATATGCAAAAAAAGCAAGCCGGACACAGGGTCAGGCTTGCTTAGCTGATTTATTAAAAGCGTATATTTCATTACTTACTATAAAACTCTTTTATTCTATCCAATCTGGCGGTCATTCCCCGGAACAGATAATCCACTAAGGTAATTGCCACCATGGATTCCACTACGACTACGGCCCTTGGTACGATTATAGGGTCATGCCGTCCGATTATCTGAATCTCTATATTTTCGTTATTCTTATTAGCAGTTCTTTGAGGTCTTCCTATGGAAGCGGTGGGCTTAATGGCAGCTCTTAGAATAATTTCAGAGCCGTCGCTAATTCCGCCGAGAATTCCTCCGGCATGGTTTGTTAACTTAATCAGCTTTTTATTGTTATCATATGCGAACGGATCATTATTCTCCGAGCCTGTGTGGGTGGCTGCCAGAAATCCGTCTCCGATTTCGACTCCCTTAACGGCCCCGATGGACATAACAGCCCTGGAAAGAGATGCATCCAGCTTGTCGAATACCGGTTCTCCTATTCCGGGAGGCATTCCTGATACAATACATTCTATGACACCTCCTACGGAATCCTGTTCATTATGCTTTTCCAGAATATATTGCTCAGCCTTTATAGCGGCATCGGGATCCGGCATGGACAAAGGATTTTTTAATGAGTATTCCTTGCGGCAGTTCTGATAATCTATGGTAACAGGGCCGATTGATTTGGTATAAGCATAGACTGATATGCCAAGCTCCTTAAGGATAGAAGAGGCTATTGCACCGGCGGCTACCCGGCTTATGGTTTCTCTTCCGGAGGACCGTCCTCCCCCACGGTAATCTCTAAATCCGTATTTAGCATCATAGGTATAGTCAGCATGTCCGGGACGGTAATATGAAGCAATATCGGAATAGTCCGATGAACGTTGATTTTCGTTAAACACAATTAAAGATATGGGAGTCCCGGTCGTTCTTCCCTCAAACACTCCGGACAGTATGCGTACTTTATCCTCTTCCTTTCTTGTGGTGGAGAATTTGGACTGTCCCGGCTTTCTTCTTTTCAGATATTCCTGTATCAGACCTTCATCCAGGGGAAGCCCTGCGGGGCAACCGTCTATAACGACTCCGTAGCCCTCGCCGTGAGATTCGCCCCATGTAGAAATTGTAAACATTTTACCATATATTGATCCTGACATTTTTTCCTCCGTTTACTATTCAGAATGATTTATTATATTTGTATTATAATTAGCATATTTTGTATTTCGATGTATTCATAGTATATAGGAAAACGAGGATTCTTTCAATGACATTTAATAAAAATCATCATATACTGAAATTGACAATAATTCTTTGAGGCTTAAATGAATAATCAATTTAATTTTCCCGACAATAAAAATAAATTCACAGACGCAAACCGTTCAGGTAAAAAGGAGAGCTTTGATAACAAAAGAGACGATGACCTTATCATTGAAGAAAATACCATATATGAGATAGACAGAAAATGTGTTGAAAGGTTAAAAAGAAATAGAAAACGATAAAGTAACAAAAAAAGCTGCGTATACGCAGCTTTTTTGGTATGCATTACGCCTTAGTTAGATCCTAGAAGCCGAAACCGCATCCGTTTCCGCAGCAGCATAAGATGAGGATAAGGAAAATTATCCATCCACAATCATTAGCTCCGCCTACACCACCACAGTCTCTTCCTCCGAAAAATCCAGAATTGTTACCACCACAGCAGCAGCATAAGATGAGGATAAGGAAAATTATCCATCCGCAATCATTAGCTCCACCTACACCACGGTCACAATGGGTTGCTGCTAAATCACTCATAGTAGTTCCTCCTAATATTAATTACACTGTATCATATGATTGATAGCTTGACAGATTTCC
>JGI24709J26583_10000501_pt1 | contig 33269 bp, 27 predicted proteins | sample BioPla2DNA1_FD_26583 | JGI IMG/M metagenome (IMG submission 26583) | reverse complement strand
GATGATGATGTGGAAATAAAGGGTGTTACTTTGACGGAGGATTTTGACAAGGAAAACAATATTCGAGTAACAACAGTTGAGATTTTGGATGAGGCGGGTGCTAAGGCCATGGAGAAATCTATGGGGACATATATTACAATCGAAGCACCTGAACTGAATAATTCATCTGAGGATTATCATAAGCCCGTATCGGAACATATTAAGAGGAGTTTAAGAAGGCTTGCAGGAGATTTATATAAAGAAGAAATACTGGTTGTAGGTCTTGGGAACCGTGAAGTCACACCGGATGCATTGGGACCGCAAGTTGTAGATAATTTGTTTGTTACAAGGCATCTGATTCGTGAATATGGAGATGAGTTCAAGGAAAAAAATCATCTTGGCAATATCAGTGCAATATCTCCCGGAGTCATGGCTCAGACCGGTATGGAGACTGTAGAGATAATAAAAGGAATAATTAAAGAGACTAATCCGAAGCTTATTATCGTTATAGATGCCCTAGCGTCAAGGAGTATAAACAGGTTAAATACAACAGTTCAGTTGACTGATGCAGGAATAAGTCCCGGTTCGGGAGTAGGAAACAACCGTAAGGCTCTTAATGAAGAAACTCTCGGTATCAGGGTAATAGCTGTAGGTGTCCCCACAGTAGTGGATGCAGGAACAATCGTAGCCGATACATTGACTAAATATATGGAATCCACAGGATTTAATGAAGAGGATATATTCAAATTCATATCTGAGGTTAACAGTTCGCAGATGTATAATATGTTCGTAACGCCTAAAAATATTGATGAATTGGTAAAGCAGATCAGCTTTACAATATCTGAGGCTCTCAATACGTGCTTTTTTAGCTCTGCTACGGCTTAGTACTAAAAACAGGCTGTCTGAATATAATTAAATAGGCTTTTTGTCAATAAAATTCAGAGTCCGGGAGCAGAAATGANAGNCTATCTATTAAGNGACAGAAAAATGCGTAATAACAGATTTCATATAGTCATAATCATAATATCTGTATTTTTTTTGATATGCATTTTTTCTGTGTTTCTTTCTAATGGAATAAACCAAGCCAAAGCAAATACTTCTTCGGATATGATATCAGAGATTTTTGTGAATATTATTAATAAAGGATCTGGTACATTAAGTTATCAGCTTGAAAAAGAAAAGAACTTATATCATTTTCCTGTATATATGATCTCAAGAATCTATCAGGTTCACAGATTTGTATCTGCAGATACCCGGAGACCTAAAGATAAATATGTACCGGCACAGAGGGCTGTTGTTGAGGTTCAGAGTCAGAAATCCAAGAGTAAGATAAATTATATTAATTATTCAAATGTGCTGACTAAGGAATACATATTAACAAATGGCGCAATTTTAAGGTCAGACAATTACAAAGAATACATAGAAGGAAGCGGAAGCTTACATGGCAGGCTGCAGGAATTGCCTGTTAGTATTATGGACGGAGATTTATATTATAATGATTTTGATTTGGGATATGGAGGAGATGAAGGAGTCATCGGAGTAATGAAAAGCCATGATGGAACTCCTTTTACATTAAATCAGCTTAATGATGTCAGCTTTCTTATAAGGAATTTTTATATAGTAGATTCGGCCACNAGAATTACTGATGAACTGTTCGATGCTAAAGTTTTGCTTGAGAAGGATATGACNATNAAGACTNCGAATGATAAACCGCAGATACTGATNTATCATACTCATTCGCAGGAGGCTTATCTGGACAGCAGAAAGCAGGAACCTGAGGATTCTGTAGTTGGAATAGGAAGTCTTTTGGCCGAGATTTTGACAGAGAAATATGGATATAATGTAATACATGACAAGAGTGTTTATGACCTTGTAGATGGCAAGCTTGACAGAAACAAAGCGTATACATATGCCAGAGAAGGTGTATTAAAGATACTTGAGGAAAATCCAAGTATAGAAGTTGTTATTGATTTGCATAGGGACGGAGCGGAAAAGCGTTCTACAGTAATAGAAGGACAGGAGACAGCACAAATCATGCTGCTTAACGGACTAAGCAGAAATCAAAACGGTCCTATTACAAGATTGGATAATCCTAATCTGCAGGATAATCTGTCTTTTTCTTTGCAGCTGCAATTGAAAGGACTAAAGATGTATCCCGGGCTTTTTTATAAGAATTATCTTCAGGACTACAGATATAATCTTGATGTAAGACCAAAGAGTCTTCTTGTAGAATTGGGCACCCATAAAAACACTCTAAGATCTGCAAAAAAAGCTATGGAGCCCTTTGCGGAAATACTTGACGCAGTTCTAAAAGGACAGTAAGATAGAAGTGATAAATTCACACAGGAGGATTAACATGAGTTTAGACCAAAGCAAAATAAGAAACTTTTGCATAATAGCACATATTGATCATGGTAAATCGACTTTAGCAGATAGAATAATAGAAAAAACCGGACTGCTTACAAGCAGGGAGATGCAGTCGCAGGTTTTAGATAATATGGATCTGGAAAGAGAAAGAGGAATAACGATAAAGGCACAAACCGTCAGAACGATATACCGTTCTAAGTCCGGTGAGGAATATATATTTAACTTAATTGACACCCCCGGTCATGTGGATTTTAACTATGAGGTATCCAGAAGTCTTGCCGCCTGTGAAGGCGCTATTCTTATTGTTGATGCAGCTCAGGGGATTGAAGCTCAGACTTTAGCTAATGTATATTTGGCTCTTGATCATGACCTTGAGATTATACCTGTTATCAACAAAATCGATCTGCCCAGTGCAGAACCGCAGCGTGTTATATCCGAAATCGAAGATATTATCGGTATAGAAGCCCATGATGCTCCTTTGATATCGGCCAAGCAAGGCATAAATATCGAAGAAGTGCTTGAACAGATTATTACTAAGATTCCTGCTCCGAAAGGAGATCCAAACAATGCTTTACAGGCATTAATATTTGATTCTCTTTATGATTCATACAAAGGGGTCATTATATTTTGCAGAATCATGGAAGGTACTGTAAAGAAAGGCACACAAATTAAAATGATGGCAACCGGTGCAACCGCCGAAGTGATTGAGCTTGGAACCTTTGGACCCGGCAGATTTATTCCCTGTGATGAATTAACAGCAGGAATGGTTGGATATATCACAGCAGGGTTAAAAAATGTTAAGGAAACCAGAGTCGGCGATACCGTAACTGACGCGAAAAGACCATGTGCCAATCCGCTTCCGGGTTATAAGAAGGTGCTGCCAATGGTATATTGCGGCATGTACCCTTCTGATGGAGCTAAGTATCCGGATCTTAGAGATGCGCTGGAAAAGCTGCAGCTTAATGATGCCTCTTTGCAATTTGAGCCTGAAACATCTGTTGCTTTAGGATTTGGTTTCAGATGCGGCTTTCTGGGACTGCTTCATCTTGAAATAGTTCAGGAAAGACTGGAGAGGGAGTATAATCTTGATTTGGTTACCACTGCACCCAGTGTAATATATAAGATTCATAAAACTGACGGACAAGTTATTGAGATAACCAATCCGACAAATATGCCTGATCCTTCATTAATAGATTATATGGAGGAACCGTTTGTATCAGCAGAGATTATGGTTACGACAGAATTCGTAGGACAGATCATGACTCTATGCCAGGAAAGAAGAGGAATCTATCTTGGAATGGAGTATATGGAGGAGAAGCGTGCCATATTAAAATATGAGCTTCCGCTAAATGAGATTATTTATGATTTCTTTGATGCTTTAAAATCAAGATCAAAGGGTTATGCCTCCCTTGATTATGAGTTTAAAGGATATGTCAGGTCGGATCTTGTTAAACTGGACATTCTGATAAACCGTGAGGAGGTAGATGCACTGTCATTTATTGTTCATGCTGACGGAGCATATGAAAGAGGAAGAAAGATTTGTGAGAAGCTTAAGGATGAAATTCCGCGTCATCTTTTTGAAATACCTATTCAAGCGGCGATTGGAAGCAAGATAATAGCCAGAGAGACGGTCAAGGCTGTACGTAAGGATGTACTGGCAAAATGCTATGGCGGCGATATTACTAGAAAGAAAAAGCTTTTGGAAAAGCAAAAGGAAGGTAAAAAGAGGATGCGCCAAGTTGGAAATGTTGAAGTTCCTCAAAAAGCCTTCATGAGTGTACTTAAGCTGGATGATAATTAAGCATACTGTGATATAAGAGCATAATATATCTGTTCAGAGATTATGCACAGTAATGAGGTGAATAATGAATAAAGATTATTCTATAGAGCAAAGAACATGGAAAAAGGATCTGAGACTTTATGTCCATGTTCCTTTTTGTGCAAAAAAATGTGATTACTGTGATTTTTTATCAGGACCTTCGGATGAAGAGAGTATAAAATCATATTTTGAAGCATTATATAAGGAAATAAAAAGCTACGAAGGAAGAACACATGATTATATTGTTTCTTCAATATTTATTGGGGGCGGAACACCCTCATGTGTTAATTCCGAATATATTGTACGGCTGCTTAAGGAGTTAGGAAAGGTTTTTGATTTTGTCCCGGATGAAAACAGGGAGATTACTATTGAAGTGAATCCGGGAACAATTGATGCCTCTAAGCTTACGGACTATAAGAATGTCGGAATTAACCGACTTAGCTTTGGATTACAGTCATCACATGAGCATGAGCTTAAGCTCCTTGGAAGAATACATTCATATTCAGAGTTTGAAGAGAATTATTTGCTTGCAGTTGAATTGGGATTTAATAATATAAATATAGATCTTATGTCGGCATTACCCGGACAGGATCTTAAGTCTTGGGAAGAGACGCTATATAGAATAATTAAGTTAAATCCCAAGCATATATCCGCTTATAGTCTGATGATTGAAGAGGGAACACCATTTTATGAGAAGTATGGACCTGACGGAGAATATAAGGATAATCTTCCGTCAGAAGAAATTGAACTGTTAATATACAGAAGAACCAAAGAAATACTTCTGCAGTATGGATATGAGCGGTATGAAATCTCCAATTATGCGAAGAAAGGATATGAATGCAGGCATAATATGGCTTACTGGGAGGGGATACCTTATCTTGGATTTGGTATTGGCTCTGTTTCGTTTATTGAAAACACGAGATTCAATAATACAAATTCATTAAAAGAGTACCAGGATGCTGCTTTATATTGCCATAATAATATTATGTCAACCAACATGGCAGATGTGGATAAAAATGTGTTATTGTATGATTTTTATGGTATCAGAAGGGACATGATTTCATTAACAAAAAGTCAGCTGATAGAAGAATTTATGATTTTTGGTCTTAGGAAGACAAAGGGAATAAGTAAATCAAAATTTTTTAGCAGATTTGGTGTGGCTATTGATGAAATATATGGTGATATATTATTTCGTCTCAAGAATGAGGGATTAATAATAATTGACAAGGATGCTGTGTGGTTAACTGATTATGGGATAGATGTCAGTAATAGAGTACTGTCAGAATTTCTTTTCGATAAAAGTGAAATTTATTCTTGACAAAATTATCTATTAGTGATATTTTATTTATGATGTTAGCACTCTAATCGAGTGAGTGCTAATTATCTGTTTAAAACAATATGTAAAGAAGGTGAGAAAGTGCACGAGCTTGATGATAGAAAATTAAAAATCTTGCAGACTATCATTAAGAATTACCTGGAAACAGGTGAACCGGTTGGGTCCAGAACTATAGCAAAGCAAACGGATCTTAACTTAAGCTCGGCAACTATCAGAAATGAAATGTCTGACCTTGAAGATATGGGATACATTCTTCAGCCTCATACATCTGCAGGACGAATTCCCACTGACAAGGGATATCGTCTTTATGTTGATATATTGCTTCTTGATAAGAACAAAGAGCTTGATAATATGAGAAATATTCTTATTGAGAAGGCGGATCGTTTGGAAAGCTTATTGCAGCAAGTGGCTAAGCTTCTTGCAATGAATACGAATTATACAACTATGGTTACAACACCACAATATAAAAAGACAGTAAAATTCATTCAGCTTACTGAAATTGAAGATGGCCAACTTTTAGCTGTCATAGTGTTTGAAAAGAATATTGTGAAGAATAAAATAATTAACGTTGCATCACCACTAAATAAAGAAACAATACTGAAGTTGAATATTGTTCTGAATACATTTCTCCAAGGCTTGGATTTATCATCGATAAATCTGCCTATTATCTCAAAGATGAAGGAACAGGCGGGAGAATATAAAGATATTGTGAATTTTATTCTGGATGCCATAGTTCAGGCGGTTAATGAAGAGGATGACTTTAAGATTTTTACCTCAGGAGCCACCAATATTCTCAGATATCCTGAATTAAGCGATATTGAGAAGGCTTCAGAGCTGTTGTATACACTTGAAGAAAAGAAGCTTCTGTCCGATCTTATACATGACAAGATGGATGATGAAGAAACCAGAGGAATTCAAGTATATATCGGAAATGAGACCCCTATAGAGGCGATGAAGGATTGTTCCGTTGTTACTGCCACTTACGAGATAGAAGAGGGTGTATACGGCAAGGTAGGAATCATTGGTCCTAAGAGAATGGATTATGAAAGAGTAGTAGGTACTTTACAGAATTTGATGGTTCAATTAGATGACATATTCAAGAAGAAAACATAGTTATGAAAGGTGGTTAAAATAGATTGAAGGATGTGGATAAGACTATCGAGGTCATAAAAGCAGCCATGGAGAAGGAGGAAAGAGAGAAGCATTCCAAAGCGTCTAAGGATGAAAAAACAGATGAGCTTTCAGATGACATCGAAGCAGCGAGCAGGAAAGAATGTCAAAAAGACAAAGACATACCGGATCAAAAAGACAAAGATGCTGTAAAGGATACGGATGACAAAGACAAAAAGGAGACATCTCAAGATGAAGCAGCTCCTTCAAAGACCGGTAAAGCACTTCCAAGAAGCAGTAAGAGCAAAGAGCTTGCTGCCAAAGAGGAGAAGATTATGGAATTGAATGACAGACTAATGAGGAGCATGGCTGAGTTTGATAATTACAGAAAACGTACCGAAAAAGAAAAAGCTCAAATGTTTGATATGGGAGTAATGAGTACTATCGAGAAGATATTGCCTATAATTGATAATTTTGAAAGAGGGCTAAGCTCGGTAAATGAAGCAGATAAGGATAGCCCGTTGGTTCAAGGTTTCAATATGATATATAAACAGCTGATGACGACCTTGGAGGAAATAGGGGTTAAGGCTATTGAAGCAGTTGGTAAAGAGTTTAACCCGGATTATCATAATGCTGTTATGCATGGTGAGGATGAGAAGCTCGGTGAAAATATAATTTCAGAAGAGTATCAAAAGGGCTATATGTATCGCGATATAGTAGTCAGACACAGTATGGTTAAAGTCGTTAACTAGCACAATACTAACACAGCATTTTTATTTGTATTACATTTTATAAAGAAATATTACTTAATTATTTAGGAGGAATTTTAATGGGTAAAATAATAGGTATTGACTTAGGCACCACAAATTCATGTGTTGCAGTTATGGAAGGCGGAAAACCTACTATTATTGCAAATGCAGAAGGATCAAGGACTACACCGTCAGTCGTTGCATTTACAAAGTCAGGTGAACGTTTGATAGGTGAACCGGCAAAACGTCAGGCGGTTACAAATGCAGATAAAACCATTTCATCGATAAAAAGACATATGGGAACTGATTTTCGTGTAAAGATCGATGATAAAAGATATTCTCCACAGGAAATTTCAGCAATGATACTTCAAAAGCTAAAAGCGGATGCTGAAAGCTATCTTGGAGAGAAAGTAACTGAAGCGGTTATTACTGTACCTGCATATTTTAATGATGCTCAAAGACAGGCAACAAAGGATGCAGGTAAGATTGCAGGACTTGATGTAAAGAGAATTATTAATGAGCCTACGGCGGCCGCACTCGCATATGGTCTTGATAATGAACATGAGCAGAAAATCATGGTTTATGACCTTGGTGGCGGTACATTTGACGTATCAATCATTGAGATAGGTGATGGAGTAATAGAGGTGCTTGCAACCTCCGGTGATAACAGGCTCGGTGGTGATGATTTTGACGAGAGAATAACAAGATACATGGTTGACGAATTTAAGAAGCTTGAAGGCGTTGATCTGTCTACTGATAAAATGGCTATGCAGAGGCTGAGAGAAGCTGCTGAAAAGGCTAAGATTGAATTGTCTTCGGCAACAACCACGAATATTAACCTTCCGTTTATCACTGCTACCTCGGATGGTCCCAAGCACTTTGATATGAATCTTACACGGGCCAAGTTCGATGAATTGACCAGCGATCTTGTAGAAAGAACGGTTATACCTGTACAGAACGCTTTAAGGGATGCAGGCATTTCTGCTTCAGACCTTAAGAAGGTGCTTTTGGTAGGCGGATCTACACGTATACCTGCAGTTCAGGATAAGGTTAAACAGTTAACAGGACAGGAACCTTCAAAGAGCTTAAATCCCGATGAATGTGTTGCTCTCGGTGCTTCAATTCAAGGTGGTAAGCTTGCAGGAGATGCAGGCGCAGGAGATATTCTCCTACTGGATGTTACACCTCTATCCTTATCAATTGAAACGCTTGGAGGTATAGCAACTAAGCTGATTGAGAGAAATACAACAATTCCTACAAGGAAGAGTCAGATATTCTCTACAGCTGCTGATAATCAGACAGCAGTTGATATACATGTTGTTCAGGGTGAAAGACAGTTTGCCAAGGACAACAAGACATTAGGACAATTCCGTCTGGATGGAATTCCGCCGGCAAGAAGAGGTGTTCCTCAGATTGAGGTTACATTTGATATAGATGCAAACGGTATTGTAAACGTATCTGCAAAAGACCTTGGCACAGGCAGAGAACAGCATATTACTATTACTGCAAGCTCTAATCTTTCTGAGGATGAAATAGAACGTGCAGTTAAGGAAGCTGCTGAATATGAAGCACAGGATAAGAAGCGTAAGGAAGCTGTTGATTTAAGAAATGAAGCAGACTCAATGGTATTCCAGACTGAAAAGGCCTTAAGTGAGGTTGGAGATAAGATCAGTCCGGAAGATAAGGAAACTGTTGAAGCAGACGTTGCCCGTTTGAAGGAGCTTCTTGAAAAGACTAATCCGGAAGTTATGAGCGATGGTGAAATTGAAGATATCAGATCAGCCAAAGATAAGCTTATGAATGATGCTCAGTCGTTATTTGCTAAGCTTTATGAGCAAAGCGGTGCACAGGGTGCAGGTCCTGATATGGCAGGAGCAGGCGGTTCGGATACGACACAGACATATGAAGGTGACGTAGTTGACGGAGATTATAAAGAGGTCTAGTTTATTTGTCAGGTGAATAAGCAGATTAGTAGCGAGAAAACCTGCTTAATAAGCAGATTAGTAGCGAGAAAACCGTAGGTTTTCTCGCTTAAGGTTCGGCTTGCCGAACCAATTTACACTTATCCAAGTCAATCATCTCATTTTATTGTGACACATATTATGTGTCACATAAAATGTGCTGATTGCCTTGGACTAATCTGCTTATTCGCGGATAGTTGCGAATAATTCGAAAGGTGAAGGATAAATGGCAGAAAAAAGAGATTATTATGAGGTTTTAGGTGTCAGTAGAAGCGCTACAGATGACGAATTAAAGAGAGCATATAGAAAATTAGCAAAAAAGTACCATCCTGATACTAACCCCGGAGATAAAAATGCAGAGGCAAAATTTAAGGAAGCATCTGAAGCTTATGCCATATTAAGTGATCCGGATAAGAGAAGACAATATGACCAGTTTGGTCATGCGGCATTCGACCAAACAGGAGGAGCAGGCTTTACAGATTTTGACATGAGAGATATCTTCGGAGAGTTTTTCGGTGGAGATATTTTTGGTGATCTCTTTGGCAGCCGTTCCAGAAGGGCAAATACCGGACCAAGGCAAGGTGCCAACATAAGGACATCTGTCAGAATAACCTTTAATGAAGCCGTATTTGGTACTGAAAAAGAATTGGATTTAAATCTTAAGGATGAGTGCAGTACCTGTCATGGAACCGGAGCAAAGCAAGGAACAAGTCCTGAAACCTGTCAAAAATGTGGTGGTAAAGGTCAGGTGATATATACACAACAGACCTTATTTGGCATGTCGCAGAATATACAGACTTGCCCTGATTGTAGAGGAGCAGGAAAAATAATTAAAGAAAAATGCTCTGATTGTTATGGCAGCGGATATATTACTACCAGGAAAAAAATTCAGGTTGTTATTCCTGCAGGTATTGACAACGGTCAAAGTGTCAGAATACGTGGTAAAGGAGAACCGGGAATTAACGGTGGTCCGAGAGGAGATTTACTCGTAGATATTGAGGTTAGCAGACATCCTATTTTCCAACGGAGAGACTATGATATCTATTCAACAGCTCCGATATCATATGCCACTGCAGTTTTGGGCGGAGATGTTAGAATCAGTACCGTGGATGGTGACGTGATATATACAGTTAAACCCGGAACACAGACAGATACTAAGGTTCGTTTAAGAGAAAAAGGTGTCCCAACATTACGCAATAAGAATATCCGTGGAGACCATTATGTAACTTTGGTGGTTCAGGTGCCTACTAATCTTACTGCTGAACAGAAGGAATTATTGAGAAAGTTCGATGAAGCCATGAAAGGCAATAATCCTGATTCTTTTGATAATCAGGAAAACAGTAAAAGCAAGAGAAAATTTTGGAAATGAAAGAGTAGAGGATAATTCGAATGAAATGGATAAAATTCACTATTGATACCACAACTGAAGCGGTAGATTTAATAAGCTATATGCTTTCAGAACTTGGTATTGAAGGAATTGAAATTGAAGATAATGTTCCTCTTACTAAAGAAGAAAAAAATCAGATGTTCATTGATATCCTTCCTATTTTGAAGCCAAATGACAATTCGGCTAAGATAAGCTTTTATGCAGACCCTTCAAATGATATTGATTATCTGATGAAGAGTCTGAGAGAAGGATTAGATGAATTATCTGATTTTATTAATGTGGGAAGCAAAAAAATTACATTATCAGAAACCGATGATACGGACTGGCTTAATAAATGGAAAGAATACTTTAAGCCGTTTCGAATTAACGATACAATTGTTATTAAACCTGTCTGGGAGAAGTTTACCGACGTCAGACCGAATGATTTGGTGATAAATATTGACCCCGGTATTTCCTTTGGAACCGGCTCTCATGAAACAACCAAACTAAGTATTCTAGGCATAAAAAAATATATCAAATCCGGCGATATTGTTCTTGATGCAGGCAGCGGCAGCGGAATACTGTCAATAATTGCCTATAAGCTGGGAGCATCCGCTGTACTTGGAATTGATATAGATCCTATTGCTACACAGACAGCCGTTGAAAATGCGAAAACAAATCATATCAATGCTAAAGAATGGGATTTGGAAAAAGGAGAATATATTCCTGATAATACAGTAAGATTTGCAACAGGCAATATAATAGATAATCAGCGAATTCGTGCCCGTATCGGAAAGCAGACCTATGATCTTGTTGTGGCAAATATATTGGCTGATGTTATTATACCCCTGTCAGACGTAATTCATGAAAACATGAAGAAGGGCGGAATATTTATCAGCTCCGGTATTATCTGTACAAAAGAAGATGAAGTAAGGGCATCACTTGAGAAAAATCACTTTACCATTCTTGAGGTAAACAGAATGGGAGACTGGGTATCTTTTGTAACAATTTTGTAATGGTGCCTGTCACCATTACAAAAGTTTTAACAAAAATGTCTATGTGTTAACATTTACGTAATAATTGTCAATCGTTATTGAACCCCAGACCATAATATACTGGTTTTAAATTTGGAATGATGAAAAATTTCCAAATTTTTTTGAAATAATACCTTGACAGGCGAGGTATATTGGAATATAATATAGCATACTATATGATATACAACCAGGAGGTGATTTGTTGTCTATAACATCAGATTTAATCAGGGGGCATACTGAAACCATTATACTTGCCCAACTGTATAATCATGATAGCTATGGGTACGAGATTAATAAGGAGATTCAGCAGCGAACGAAAGGTAAATATGAATTAAAAGAAGCCACACTGTATTCAGCCTTCAGACGTTTGGAAAAGGCAGGTTTAATTGATTCATACTGGGGAGATGAGAATACGGGAGCCAGAAGAAGATACTATAAGATTACAGAAAGTGGTAAGTCAAACTATCATCGCTTGATAAAAGAGTGGAATAGTGCTAAAGAAATGATTGACAGTCTAATTAAGGTGGAGGGAGTATAATGATGCAGGAAAGACTTAGAAAATATGTAGATAGTCTTTTTAAAGATGTACCGCTTACAAAAAGCATAGTGGAACTTAAAGAAGAGATGATACAGAATCTTTATGAAAAATATCAGGATTTACTTAAGAGCGGAAAAACAGAGGAAACTGCATTTAATAATGTAATTTCAGGAATTGGTGATGTAAGCAGCTTAATATATGATATGGATCTGACCATTAAAGAGCTGTCTGATACAGGCATACAAAAGTCAGCTGCATTTACATCTGTAGCAGTTATGGTGTATATTTTTTCACTGATACCAATCATATTATCACTGCAATATAATAGAATATTTTATGGCTTAGTCGGTTTTATTGCAATGATCATGTTAGCTACCGGCATATTAATATATAACAATCTTAAAAAACAAAAATTCTATAGAACGGAGGAAACAATAGTGGCAGAATTTAAGGAATGGCAGACCAATAAATATGATAAGAAGGTTCTTAGGATATCTATATCATTTGCGTTATGGAGTATAATAGCAGCTATCTACTTTATAGTAAGCTTCACAACATATGCATGGAGTGTTAGCTGGATTATTTTTTTAGCCGGTATAGCTATTGAAGCATTAATAAATGTTTTTTTATTAATTAGGAGATGAGGTAGAGTATGAATAAATATAAATTAATACAGATAATATGTTGGACCGCTGTTTTTATTGTATTTGCATGTCTGGTTATATGGGTCGCATCCGGTTTAGGTTTGGGTGGGACAGAAAATAATTTTAGTTTCAATATTCAGAATTTTTTTATAAAATATAAAGAGAAAGGCAGGTATAGTGTCGAAGCAAAAGACATAAATTCCATTGATGTAGATTGGGTTAGCGGAAAGGTTAATATAATACCGTATAACGGAAGCGATATTACTCTAGTAGAATACGCACCAAGAAACCTAAAGGCAAATGAGGTTATGGAGTATGGAGTGAACTCTGGCAAGCTGAAGATAAAATTCTGTTCATATAATTTCAAAAAAAATGATAAAATGACATCGAAAAGATTAGAGGTATTCATTCCATTTGAACTTTCGAAGAATCTCAAGGAATGTAAAATAATAACAGCTTCCGCATCTGTAGACGCCAAAGATATCAATTCTAATATTCTTGATATTACTACTGTATCGGGTGCTTGTGATATTTACAACATAAACTCAGATAAAATTACTATGAGTACATCATCCGGTTTTATGTTTATGCAAGATAGTAAAGCAGATGAAATAGATATTAATTCTGTTTCAGGGAAAACAAAGGTAGATAATGTAGAAGCCGAGAATCTTAAGATTAATACAACCTCAGGAAATGTCAATATAATGAAGCTCATTTCCAAATTGGTATTCTGCAGTACAGTAGCCGGAACATTTGATTTTGATGGTGAATCAGAAGAAATAGAGGTAATGAGTACATCGGGAAGAGTCAAAATCATTAATCGAATTGTTCCTGAAGCGTTAGATATAAGTTCTTTTTCAGGTGATGTTAACGTAACTATGCCAAAATCCGAACAGATATCGATCAGGTATAGTACAATATCAGGGAAATGCACCTCTGATTTCCCGATATTATCGAACAAAGCTAAAAGCACTTATAATGTCTCAACAGGAAGTGGTAATATTACGATAAAAGAATTATAATAAGGGTGACAGGTACCAATGGTACGGGTACCATTGGTACCTGTACCATTACAGTTTAATTACAATATTGTCACATGATATTAAATATAACATCTATTTGTTAACACTTTCGTAACAGTGCCTGTCACCATTACAGGTCACCATTACAGGCACTGTTACAAACATTTAACATTTTCTTAATGGTGCCTGTCACCATTACAGATACAGGGAGAATAATATGCATCGTTTTTATGTAAATAAAGAACAGATACAATTGAGTAAAATTACGGTTACAGGTTCGGATGTTAATCATATTAAGAATGTTCTTCGTATGAAGCCGGGTGATGAGATTATAATTTGTGATGGACAAGGAAATGATTGTTATTGTATAATAAATAGTGTATGTGATCATGAGGTTATTGCTGATGTTAATTATACTAAGGATTCGGATTCTGAGCTTTCGGTAAGAATCACCTTATTTCAGGGGCTTCCTAAGAGTGACAAGATGGAGCTTATTATTCAAAAAGCGGTTGAGCTTGGCGTTCATGAGGTTGTTCCTGTAACTATGGCAAGGTCTGTTGTGAGAATTACTGATTATAAGAAGGAAGAGAAGAAATTATTACGATGGCAAGCCATATCTGAAAATGCTGCAAAACAGTCAGGCAGAGGAATTATTCCTATGATACGACCGGTTATGTCCTTTAATGAAGCTATTGTTTATGCGAAGGAATTAGACTGGGCTGTACTGCCTTATGAAAATGCCAAAGGTATAAAGGATACCAAAGAGGCTTTAGAGAAATTAAGGGATTGTAAAACTGCCGGAATTATTATTGGTCCTGAAGGAGGATTTGAAGCATCTGAAGTGGAGTTTGCCATAGAGAATAATATTCGTCCTATCTCGCTTGGACGCAGGATATTACGGACAGAAACTGCAGGTTTCACTCTTTTATCCATGATTTTGCTATATCTTGAAGAATAAATATATCGTTCATATGGTAATTTATTGATACAATGATATTTGAGAGTTATTGGGCAATAATTATTTTTATGTTATGAGGGTATAGGTATTTTGTATTGATTATGGTGTTTTGGGAGGTAGTGAATCTATGGAGATACGTTTATGGAGAGAAATACTTGATCCGTATGCCTTGGCAGTTGATGAACTGGTGGTTAAATTCAATCATATTATTGAAGAATACCGTAATGTCGGTGAATATTCTCCTATCGAACTGGTTACAGGCAGAGTTAAGACTATCTCAAGTATTCTTGAAAAAGCCCATAAAAGAAATATTTCTTTAGATGATATTGAAGAGGAAATTGATGATATAGCCGGAATCCGCATTATATGTCAATTTGTCGAGGATATATATAAGGTAGTGGATATAATCAGACAGCGTTCGGATATGATTATCAAGGCTGAGCAGGATTATATTGAAAAAGGAAAAGACAGCGGATACCGTTCTTATCATATGAACGTGTATTATGATGTTGAGACTCTTAAAGGAACAAAACGAATTCAGGTTGAGATACAGATTAGAACACTGGCCATGAATTTTTGGGCGACTATTGAGCATTCCCTGCAATATAAGTATAAACAAAATATACCTGAGCATATTAGAGAACGTCTTACATCAGCTGCAGAAGCTATTCTTATACTGGATAGGGAAATGAGCCAGGTCAGAGATGAGATTATGGATGCTCAGAAATCATTTACAGTTAAGGCCAACATAGTAGCTGACATACTTACAAATATTCAAAATCTCTATAAGGTTGCAAACAAGCAGGATGTCATAAAAATTCAAGATGAATTCTTTAGAATATACCAAAATGGTGATAATGAGGAACTTGAAAAATTCAGCAGGGATCTTGATTTGTTATCACAGCGCTATAGGGCTCAGAGCCTAAGATGATGGATGGTGTATATATGAATTTGCCAAAAAAATTTAAGGACAGGATGGAAAGTCTGCTGGGGGAAGAGTATAAGGATTTTCTACAGAGCTATCGTAAGCCTTATTACGGTGGGATGCGGGTTAATACCTTAAAGCTGTCTCCTGAAGAATTTGAGCATCTTAGTCCTTTTTCTGTTAGGAAAATACCTTGGGTGAATAATGGTTATTACTATGATACGAAAGAGCAGCCTGCCAGACATCCGTACTATCATGCAGGATTGTACTATATACAGGAACCAAGTGCGATGACACCTGCAAGTCTTCTTCCGGTGGAACCGGGAGATATGGTTCTGGACTTATGTGCAGCTCCCGGAGGAAAGAGTACTGATCTGGGTGCAAAGCTTAAAGGAGAGGGAATGCTTGTATCAAATGATATCAGCAATTCCCGGGCTAAGGCCTTGCTTAAGAATATTGAGTTGTTCGGTATTACGAATGCCCTAGTATTGTCTGAGGCACCTAATAAGCTGTCAGAATATTTTAATAATGCATTCGATAAAATTCTCGTTGATGCACCTTGCTCCGGTGAGGGTATGTTTCGCAAAAGCCCTGCCGTAATAAAAAACTGGGAACAGTACGGAGTTGAGTATTATAACAAATTACAGAAGGAAATAATTATATTCGCAGCCAAGATGCTAAAACCCGGTGGCATGATGCTTTATTCGACCTGTACCTTTTCTCCCGAAGAAAATGAGGGAACAATAGCGTATCTCCTTAAAGAATGTCCGGATATCCATCTTATAAATGCATTGCCAAGCAAAGAGGAGCAACATAAGCTTGGCATATCATTTGACAGTTTTGACCGGGGTAAGCCTGAATGGGTTGGCGGACCGGATGAGCTTAGACATTGTGTCAGATTATGGCCTCATAAAATCGAAGGAGAAGGGCATTTTATAGCCTTGCTTCAAAAGGACTTAAGGAGTTATACGGACAAGAGCATAGATGGCGTGGAATGTAACACCACAGAAAATAAAAGCTTGGAACATAAAAGCTTTGAACATAAAAATGAAGGATATAACAGCTTAAAGTTTAAAAGCCGAGAATATAACGGCTTAGATAATAACAGCTCAGGATATAAGAGCTTCAAAGATAAGGACAGGATAGTATATCCTAACAAAAATAAAAATATCATATCCGATGAAGCAGTTGAATTCCTTTCAGATATTATACCGTTTAAAGATATTGACAGCCTTATCAGTCAAGACAGAATATTAATACAGAATGAGCGGGTATATATGGTTCCTGAATGCTATAAAGATATGAAAGGTCTAAGAACACTTAGACAGGGACTGCTGCTTGGGGAGATGAAGAAAAAAAGGTTCCAGCCGTCTCAGGCTCTGGCGATGGCTTTAAAACCTTCTGATTATAAATCTGTTATAAATCTGTCATCTGAAGGTACAGAAGCCGTAAGCTACCTGAAATGTGAAACTATAACCGTAGATTCGGATAATCCCAAGGGTTGGCAGCTGATTACAGTGGACGGCTATCCTCTTGGCTGGGGCAAGCTGAATAACAGCACATTAAAGAACATGTATCTTCCGGGATGGAGATGGATGTAATCAGCGGTAGTCGAACCATTGAATAAGCAGTTAACTAATGACATGTCGGAATAGAGATTGATATAATGGATAAGCAGATAAACCGAATTGGAAATGCATGTCATGGAGGACATCATGGAGATGGATGTAATGGATAAGCAGTTAAGGCTTGATAAATATCTGGCCGATATGAATATCGGAACCAGAAGTGAAATAAAATCATGGATAAGGCAAGGAAGAGTAACCGTTAATTCATCACCTTGCTTAAAGCCTGAGGTTAAGGTCAGTACTGATGATAAGATTACATTTGATGGTCAGAAGATAATATATGAGAAATATATATATTATATGCTTAACAAGCCGGCAGGAGTTGTATCAGCCACAGAGGACAAGCATTATAAGACGGTATTGGATCTTATCACGACTAAAAAGCGTAAGGATATGTTTCCTGTCGGAAGACTTGATAAGGATACGGAGGGACTTTTAATACTAACTAATGACGGTGAACTGGCTCATAGTTTACTGTCACCTAAGAATAAAATCGAGAAGGTTTATTATGCCAAGATTAACGGAAGAGTTACTGAGGATGACGTGAATGCATTTTCATCGGGGATATCCATAGGAGAAGATAAGCCGTGCCTTCCTGCCAAGCTTGACATTATATTATCTGATGATATCTCTGAAATAAATCTAACCATATATGAAGGTAAATACCATCAGGTAAAACGGATGTTTAAGGCCGTAGGTAAGGAGGTTATATACCTAAAGAGGATATCAATGGGAGGACTTATTCTTGATCCTTTGCTTAATCCCGGTGATTATCGTAGGTTAACAACAGATGAGGTTAGACACCTTGAAAACATAATATTACAGAAGAAGGAGCAGATATAAACATGTTAAAAGACATTGATGCAGTAATATTTGACTTGGACGGTACGCTTGTTGATTCTATGTGGATGTGGGAAACTATAGATATTGAATATCTTGCAAAGTTCGGATTATCGTTTCCAACGGATCTGCAGGGTAAAATCGAAGGAATGAGCTTTTCAGAAACAGCGAGATATTTCAAAGAAAAGTTTAATATTCCTGACAGTCTTGAAAAGATTAAAAGTGATTGGAATAAAATGGCACGTGATAAATATCAGCATGAAGTACCGCTAAAAGAAGGTGTCAGTGAGTTCTTGGATTACCTGCGTGAAAATAAAATTCCCGCAGGAATCGCAACCAGTAATTCGCGGGAACTGGTGGATCTGATTATTGATAAGCATAACATAGGAGATTATTTTGTATCTGTCAGAACCTCATGCGAGGTAGAGAAGGGAAAACCGGCTCCCGATATATACCTGCTGGTTGCTGAGGATTTGGACGTAGAACCTTCCAGATGTCTGGCATTTGAAGATATTATTCAAGGAATAATGGCTGCAAAGAATGCAAACATGAAGGTTTGTGCCGTTCATGATAAATTCTCTGAAAATGATGAAAAGAAGAAAAGAAGTCTGGCTGACTATTATATTCGTTCGTTTTATGAGATTTTACCTTAAAGAAATGGGGCTATTATGAAACAGATTATTGTTGATGAGAATCAGGCAGGACAACGGCTGGATAAGCTCTTGATGAAAATTCTAAATAAAGTGCCAAAAAGCTTTATATATAAGATGCTTCGAAAAAAGAACATAGTCTTAAACGGTAAGAAGGCACAGGGTTCTGAGATTGTACAACCTGAGGATGAGATAAAACTGTATCTGGCCGATGATACAATCAGCAAATTCTCAGCTTGGACAGATACCGCTGTTGAAGGATATTATCTTGATATTATATATGAAGATAATAATATTCTGATCATAAACAAACCGGTAGGAGTTCTTTCTCAAAAGTCAACAGGAAGCGATATCTCTATTGTAGAGCATGTTATTTCATATATGCTTGCAGAGAAGCAGATAACTCATGAGCAGCTTCAGAGCTTCAGACCGGGTATCTGTAATCGTCTGGATCGTAATACCGGCGGACTTATAATCGCAGGTAAAACTCTTGTGGGATTACAGGAGATGGCAAGGATACTCAGAGAAAGAAAGCTTGAAAAGTACTATCTGTGTATTGTAAAGGGAAAGATATTTGATAAGAAAGAAATTGCAGGTTATCTGATTAAGGATACACAAAGCAACAAGGTTGTCATAACAACGGAGCAGATTGGAAATTCCAATTATATCGTTACACAATATGAACCTCTGGCTTACAGCTATGAGTTTACATTATTACAGGTTAAGCTGATTACAGGCAAGTCTCATCAGATTCGTGCACATCTTTCAAGCATAGGACATCCCATTATTGGAGATTACAAATACGGGGACAGAACGGTTAACAGTTTCTTTTTAAAAAAATACGGACTCAAGACTCAGCTTCTTCATGCTTACCGGTATGTATTCCCTCAGCTTTTGGGACCATTAAGCGATTTGTCAGATAAGGAATTTTTGGCACCTGAGCCTGAGATTTTTAATATTATAAAAAGAGATTTGTTTAAACAGAATAATTTGTCTTAAATGAACAGACACTGCAGTATTTAGGAGTAAAATAAATAACACAGCAGGGAGGCATTAATATGGCATCGTGGAAATCTAGGGGACTTCGCGGATCAATGCTTGAGGAAATGATTAATATTACTAACAGCAAATACAGAGAAAAGAAGCTGGCATTGATTCAGAAGATTCCCACGCCTATAACTCCGATTAATATTGATAAGGAAAGCAGACAAATCAGTCTGGCATATTTCGAGCAGAAGAGTACTGTGGATTATATCGGTGTAGTACAGGGAATTCCGGTATGCTTTGATGCCAAGGAGTGTGCCGGTGATACTTTTAGTCTGAACAATGTTCACGAGCATCAGCTGTTATTCATGAATGAGTTTGAAGAACAGAACGGTGTGGCTTTCCTGCTTATTTATTTTAAAAAACATGAGACATATTATTATATGCCCTATAAGGAATTGGCATACTTTTGGAAGAGAGCCCTTGAGGGCGGTCGAAAAAGCATCAGATTCGATGAATTAGACCCGTCCTATCAGATAAAAATTATGAATGGTGTATGTATCCATTATCTTGAACAGCTTCAGAGAGATTTGATCAGTAGGGAGAATAATACATAAATTATTTTTTTATATTGACATATATAAACATATAAATTATAATGTTTAGAACATTAGCATGGTAGCGAATTATCACGTTACCACATAAAAGTGATGACAAATGTGTTATGTCCGATGCCCAATAATATTTTACAACAAATCATTGAAATGGAGGAAAACATGAAAGATAAGCTTCTCCATACTCCGGAAGGTGTAAGAGATATATATAATACTGAATGTGCCGTTAAGCTTCTCCTGCAGAACAATCTGCATGAGGTGCTTAAGCGTCACGGATTTCGTGATATACAGACACCAAGCTTTGAATTCTTTGATATTTTCAATCATGAACGGGGAACGGTTTCATCAAAGGATATGTATAAGCTGTTTGATAAAGAAGGTAATACCATGGTGCTTCGACCGGATATTACCCCTTCTATAGCCAGATGTGTTGCAAAATATTACAAGGATGAAGAACTTCCTATTCGTCTTTGTTATATTGGTAATACATATATCAACAGCACCACTTATCAGGGAAAATTAAATGAAGTTACACAGCTGGGTGCCGAGCTGTTTAATGATGACAGTGTCGATGCTGATGCAGAGATGCTTGCTATCACTGTAGAATGCCTGCTTAATTCGGGTCTTACGGATTTCCAACTGGAGCTGGGCAATGCGGATTTTTTAAGAACCCTGATTAAAGAGGCCGGCTTTGAGAATCATGAGGAAATATCAAAACTTAAGGATATGATTGAAAACAAGAATATGTTTGGCATGGAAGATATCATAATTAACAAGAGCATTGGCAAAGAGCTTGAAGATATGTTCTTAAAACTGCCTGAATTGTTCGGCAATCTGGAGATACTTGAGTATGCCAAAGGAGTTGTAAAAAATCCTCGTGCCCTTAAGGCGATAAACCGACTGGAGAAGCTATATGACATTATGACGGAATATGGCTTTGAAAAGTATATATCCTTTGATCTTGGTATGTTAAGTAAATATGATTATTATACAGGACTTATATTTAAAGCTTACACCTATAAGACAGGAGAAGCGATAGTAACAGGCGGAAGATATGACAATCTTGTCGGTCAGTTTGGAAAGGATTGTCCTGCTATAGGTCTTGCGATTGAAATTGATAACCTTATGCTGGCATTGGGAAGACAAAAGCTTTTGCCTAAGATAGATTCTTCCGATACACTTATTATATACACTCCGGATTATAGAAAATCAGCTATAAAACTGGCGGGATATTTTCGTAAGGAAGGAAACAATGTAATTCTACAGCTGTCGAAAGATGGAGTGAATATTGAGGATTATCAAACCTATATGAAGAACATGAATATAGGCGGCTTATTATATATTGACAGTGATGAGGATTTTATACTTATGGAAGCAGAAAGCGGCAGCAAGAAAACAGTGAACATTAAGGAGCTTATTCATAATTAATGAAGGGACGAATATTATGAGATATATTACAATTGCATTAGCCAAAGGAAGATTGGCGGATAATACCCTAAGTCTTTTAGAAAAGATAGGTATTACATGCGAAGAATTAAAGGATAAGAAATCAAGAAAGCTTATATTTGTTAACGAAGAGCAGAAGCTTAAATTCTTCCTTGCCAAGGCTAATGATGTGCCTACATATGTAGAATACGGTGCTGCAGATATAGGAGTCGTGGGTAAAGATACATTACTTGAGGAAGGCAGAAAAATGTATGAGGTTCTGGATTTGGGCTTCGGCAAATGCCGGATGTGTGTTGCCGGACCTCATATGGCACATGATCTTCTTCACCACGGTGAGCTTATCCGGGTAGCTACAAAATACCCTAATGTGGCAAAGGATTATTTTTATAATAAGAAGCATCAGACTGTTGAGATAATAAAACTGAACGGCTCCGTAGAGCTGGCTCCAATTGTAGGATTGTCCGAAGTTATAGTGGATATTGTAGAGACCGGTTCCACTCTTAAAGAAAACGGACTGGTAATCCTTGAAGAGATCTGTAATATATCCGCAAGAATGGTCGTTAATGAAGTCAGTATGAAGATGGAGCATGAGCGTATATCAAAGATGATAAAAGATATAAAAGGATATCTGTCAATCAAGTCGGATTAAAGAATTATATTATGGAGGAAAGCATATGAGGATTATTGAGATAAATGAGACTACCAAGAAAAATATTATGGAAGATTTGTTAAAGAGAAGCCCCGGTCAATATGAAGAATATGCCGATAAAGTTAATAAGATTGTCAATGATGTTCGAAAAGATGGTGATAAGGCATTATTCTTATATACTAAAAAGTTCGATAATTTTGATATAAATGAGAACAATATCAGAGTCACTGAAGAAGAAATCGAAAATGCTTACAATGATATTGATGCCGGGGTTATAGAGGTAATCAGAAAGGCAAAAAAAAACATTGAGGCATATCACAATAAACAGAAACAAAACAGCTGGTTTGATGCTTCTGAGGATGGTATAATACTTGGACAGAAGGTTACTCCCATTGAAAAGGTGGGAATATATGTACCCGGCGGGAAAGCGGCATATCCCTCCACGGTTCTGATGGATGTTATACCTGCCAAGGTTGCGGGAGTAAACAGGACAGTCATAGTAACACCTCCCGATAAAGACGGCAAAGTATATTCGGGTACACTGGTTGCTGCTAAGGAAGCAGGTGTTACTGAAATATACAAGGCCGGAGGAGCACAGGCTATAGCCGCGTTAGCATTTGGCACTGAGAGTATACCAAAAGTTGATAAAATAGTAGGTCCGGGTAATATATATGTTGCTTTAGCTAAAAAAGCGGTATTTGGTCATGTCAGCATTGATTCCATAGCAGGACCAAGTGAGATATTGGTTCTTGCGGACGAAACAGCAAATCCCAGGTTTGTTGCTGCGGATCTGCTTTCACAGGCTGAGCATGATGAACTTGCTTCATCTATACTTGTTACTACAAGCAAAGAGTTGGCAGTAAAGGTATCTGAGGAGATTGATAAGTTCCTCATGACACTTTTCCGAAGGGAGATTATACAGAAATCCCTTGATAATTATGGATATATATTAATAGCGGATGATATGGATGAGGCAATAGAGGTGGCAAATGATATCGCCACCGAGCATTTGGAAATTATGACAAAGGATCCGTTCATGGTAATGACTAAAATCAAAAATGCCGGAGCAATATTTATTGGTGATTATTCCAGCGAACCTCTTGGCGATTATATGGCAGGACCCAATCATACTCTGCCAACCAATGGTACGGCTAAATTCTTTTCTCCTCTTGGCGTAGATGATTTTATCAAGAAATCAAGTATCATTTCCTACAGCAAAGAAGCATTGGAAGGCATCCACAAGGATATAGAAACATTCGCAAAATCCGAGGGACTTACCGCCCATGCCAATTCTATTGCAGTAAGGTTTTCATAAATCAATCAAAAGAAAGGATGATGCATTATGGAAAGCAGGACTTCTACGGTTAATCGAAAGACAAAGGAAACTGATATTAAGCTGGAATTTAACTTAGACGGAAAAGGCAACTCTCAGATAGAAACAGGCATTGGCTTTTTTAATCATATGCTGGACAGCTTTACGAGGCATGGATTTTTTGATATGAAGCTTACAGTAAAGGGTGATTTATATGTAGATTCCCATCATACTGTTGAGGATACCGGAATTGCTCTCGGACAAGCCATCAAAAATGCCTTGGGTGATAAAAAAGGTATAAGACGCTATGGTTCATGCATGATACCAATGGATGAAAGCCTGATATGCTGTGCAGTCGATTTATCGGGTCGTCCGTTCCTTTCTTATGATTTGAAATTTGATAATGACAAGGTAGGATATATAGATACGGAGCTTATTAAAGAGTTCTTCTATGCATTGTCCTATAACGCAGGTATGAATCTGCATATTAAAATGTTAAGTGGTGAAAACAACCACCATATAGCGGAAGCTGCATTTAAGGCATTTGCCAAGGCATTGGATGAAGCCAGCGGATATGACACCAGAGTACAGGACGTTCTGTCTACCAAAGGTATAATCTAGATGATAAGCCGACAAAGCAAATCAAATAATATAAATAGAGATAAATTTCACTAAGTTCATTAATGATAAATATATCTTGCTATACTATATTTTGAATTGGAAAGAGGGCTCAATATGAAATTATTCCCTGCGATAGATATTAAAAACGGTCAGTGTGTAAGGTTAAGACAAGGAAGTTTTCGGGATGTATTGGTATATTCGGATGTACCATATAAGGTTGCAAAGGAATGGGAGACAAATGGAGCTTCCTATATACATGTAGTTGATTTGGACGGAGCATTGGCTGGTCATTCTGTTAATGAAGAAGCTATTAAGAATATTGTGTCAAATGTCAGTATACCGATTCAGCTTGGGGGAGGAATTCGCTCTATCAAGGATATCGAAAATATTCTTAGCCTTGGCATAAGCAGGGTTATTATCGGAACAAAGGCTGCTGTAGATCCGGGATTTATGAAAGAAGTCATATCATTATTCGGCCCTGAACGCATCATAGCAGGTATTGATGCAAAGGACGGAATAGTTGCTGTTGAAGGATGGGAACGACTCAGCGGATATAATGCTGTGAACCTAGCACTTGAGATGAAAAACATGGGTGTAGAGACAATTGTATACACTGATATTGCCAAGGATGGAATGCTTCAAGGTCCAAATGTTCAATATACCTTGGAAATGGTTGAAGCTACAGGACTAAATATAATTGCCTCGGGAGGAATCTCATCCTTAAAGGACTTGGAATTATTGAATGAGAGTAAGGTATACGGAGCAATTATCGGAAAAGCACTCTATGAGAGCAAAATAGATCTTAAGCAGGCTATTGAGATGTTTGAGAAGTGATTTAAGGAGGTCATGTAAAATGACATATAAGAAGATAATACCCCTGTTAAATACGGAAGGTGAGGTTGGCGATAATATAGTTCGGCTTGCAGGAGAATACTCGGATATGGGTGCTGACGAATTGCTTATATTTAACTTCTCTAAGGATGAACACTCCGGGGAGGAGTTTTTAAAATTGTGTAAGCAGATTGCCAGAAGTATTGATATTCCTTTTATCATCGGTTATTATATCAGAAGCTATGAGGATGCTAAAAAAGCTTACTATACCGGAGCTTCAGGTATATTACTGCCATACGAACTTCTTAATAACGGTGGGCTGGTTAAGGAAATATCAAACAGATTCGGTGAGAGTAAATTATTTCTTGAGATTGATAATTCAGCATTTATTGAGGATGAAAGTATATTTGAAAAATGCAAAAGTCTGGGTATCGGCACCTTGGTTATTGATTATAACAGTGCATCAGATGCATTTATCAGCAAAGTCTCCAAATCTCAGATACCTGTTATTATCCGTGACAGTCTTAAAAGTAATGATATAAGAGACATACTTCAGATCCCAAATGTAGTCGGAATTACTACAGATTTCTTTATTAATAAAAATATTATGAAAGCAAAATATGCTCTGAAACAGGAAAATATTCAGGTTAACGTATTTGAAAGCAAGCTTTCATTTTCGAAATTTAAGTTAAATAAAGACGGATTGATTCCGATTATTACACAGGATTTTAAAACCGGTGAGGTTTTAATGCTTGCGTATATGAATGAGGAGGCTTATAATAGGACTATTACAGATGGAAGAATGACTTATTATTCCCGCAGCAGAAGTACTCTGTGGGTTAAGGGAGAAACATCAGGCAATTATCAATACCTTAAAGAGATGTTTCTTGACTGTGACAATGACACATTGCTTGCCAAGGTTATTCCGGCAGGTCCTGCCTGTCATACAGGCAGTAAAAGCTGTTTTTATACCGGTCTGTTAGAGAAGGAATACAGAAAGAGCAATCCCTACCATATACTTAAGGATGTATATGATGTAATTATGGATCGGAAGAAGAATCCGAAGGAAGGCTCATATACCAACTATCTTTTCGATAAGGGTATTGATAAGATACTCAAAAAATGCGGTGAGGAAGCGGCTGAGATTATTATTGCGGCCAAGAATCCTGAAACGGGAGAGCTGCGGTATGAAATAGCCGATTTTCTGTATCATTTGATGGTGCTTATGGTACAGAGCGGACTGGATTGGGAGGACATAACCACAGAGCTGGCAGACAGAGACGGTCGCAAATAAACAGATAAATTTAAAGCAATAACAGGAGGCATGAAAAGTGCGGACTTATGGTGTTAATGAACTAAGGAAAATGTTTTTGGATTTTTTTGAAAGCAAAGATCATTTGATTTTAAAAAGCTTTCCCCTTGTACCACAAAATGACAACAGCCTGCTCTTAATCAATGCGGGAATGGCTCCGCTAAAACCGTATTTTACGGGACAGGAGGAACCGCCAAGTAAAAGAGTGGCTACTTGTCAGAAATGTATTAGAACCGGTGATATCGAAAATGTCGGAAAGACTTCACGTCATGCGACATTTTTTGAGATGCTTGGAAATTTCTCTTTTGGAGATTATTTTAAAAGTGAATCATTGGCTTGGTCATGGGAATTTCTGACCGAAGTAATCGGACTTGACAAAGACAGACTTTATCCATCCGTATATGAAGAGGATGATGAAGCATTTGATATATGGCACAAAGAAATCGGTATAGCAAAAGAGCGTATATATCGCATGGGTAAGGAGGACAATTTCTGGGAAATAGGATCTGGTCCTTGCGGACCATGCTCGGAAATCTATTATGACCGCGGCGAAAAGTATGGCTGCGGTAAGGCTACATGTGAAGTGGGCTGTGATTGTGACCGTTTTATTGAAATATGGAACAATGTATTTACTCAGTTTTACGGAGACGGTAACGGTAATTATACTGAACTGGAAAAGAAGAACATCGATACCGGCATGGGTTTGGAAAGATTGGCTGTTGCCGTACAGGATGTTGAGTCAATATTTGATATCGATACTATGAAAGCCATAAGAGAGAAGGTTTGTGAGATAGCTGATGTGGAGTATCTTAGTGATCTAAAGAAGGACATATCAATTCGTCTCATTACTGATCATATCCGTTCGGTTACATTTATGGCATCTGACGGCATCATTCCTTCCAATGAGGGCAGGGGCTATGTCTTTAGAAGACTGCTTAGACGTGCAGCAAGACATGGCCGTTTACTCGGTATAAAGGACAGCTTCTTGGCCAAGCTGGCAATTACGGTTATTGAAGAATCGAAGGATGGTTATCCGGAGCTTGAAGAGAAGAAAGACTATATTCTCAAGATTCTTACGATTGAAGAAGAAAAGTTTGGCAAGACAATTGATCAGGGTCTTTCCATACTTCAGGATATGCAGAAGGATATGGAGAGTAAAAATCAGAAAATACTGTCCGGTGAGGATGTATTTAGGCTGTATGACACTTATGGTTTTCCTTTTGACTTAACAAAGGAAATACTCGAAGAGAAGGGTTATCAGATCGATGAAAAGGGCTTTATGGAAGCCATGGAGGTTCAGAGAGAAACTGCCAGAAGTGCAAGAGGTACCACTAATTATATGGGCTCTGAAGAGACAATATATCAGCAGCTTGATCATAATCTTACATCAAAGTTCGTAGGTTATGATACCTTGGAGCATTCTTCTGTTATTACCGCTCTTACTACGGAGACAGAGATTGTTAAAGAACTCGTTACAGGTCAAAGAGGAACAGTAATAGTTGAAGAGACACCGTTTTATGCCACAAGCGGAGGTCAATTGGCTGATATAGGTGTTATTATTAATGATTCTGCAGAATTCACGGTAGAGGATGTTGTAAATCTTCAAGGTGGTAAGATTGGTCATATCGGAACATTATCAAAGGGTAATCTGAAGGTAAGCGATAAGGTTACACTGAAGGTAAATTCTGAGCATAGAGCGGATACGGCTAAGAACCATTCAGCGACTCATCTGCTTCATAAAGCACTGAGAATGGTGCTTGGAAGTCATGTTGAGCAGGCAGGCTCCTTCGTATCTAATGACAGGCTCAGATTTGACTTTACACATTTTTCAGCTATGACCGATGATGAAATCAACAGGGTTGAAGATATTGTTAATAAGCATATAAGCATGAACCTTTCTGTAAATACAAAGCTAATGAGTATTGATGATGCTAAAAAAGAAGGTGCAATGGCACTTTTCGGTGAAAAATATTCAGAAAAAGTACGTGTTGTATCCATGGGAGATTTCAGCAAGGAGCTGTGCGGAGGTACGCATGTATCCAATACAGGAACTATTGCGGTATTCAAAATTCTTTCAGAGACCGGTATTGCTGCCGGAGTAAGAAGAATAGAAGCTTTGACAGGACATAATGTGCTTGCATACTATAAGGAGCTTGAGAACAGGTTGTATGAAGCCGCAAGGGCTGCCAAAGCCGAGCCGTCACAGCTTACAGACAGAATCGAAGGTTTGCATGAGGAGATCAAAGCACTCAAATCAGAGAATGAAAAGCTAAAATCCAAGCTTGCAAGCGAATCCTTAGGTGACGTCATGAATCAGGTTCGTGAGGTATCGGGAGTAAAGCTTTTGGCGGCTGATGTACCCGATATGGATATGAACGGATTAAGAAATCTGGGCGATAAATTAAAGGATAAATTAGGTGAAGGTGTGGTCATATTAGCTTCATCTACAGCTCCCGATAAGGTAAGCCTAGTTGCAATGGTAAGTGAAGAGGCTGTCAGAAAGGGTGCACATGCCGGCAACTTGGTCAAAGAGCTTGCTGTTTTAGTCGGTGGAGGCGGAGGCGGAAGACCTAACATGGCACAGGCAGGTGGAAAGAACGCAGCAGGGATACCTGATGCTATCGCAAAAGCAGCTGAGGTACTGGACAAGCAATTGCAGCAGTAAACAGAGTGTGTCTATACCATCTTTTTGGTGAGAAGCGGATATCTCATCAGGAAGATGGTTTTTTTATTGCTATTGCAAAGGATTAATTTAGAGTGTTAGGGACTTTCACTCACGTAAGCAACCGGCGTAAGATTCAAGTATTGAGTCTGTACGCCGGCAGCAATTAATCCATCAGCACATAAAGTATACTGATAAAATTCATATTCATTCCTGATATCGGGTGTAGGCAACACCCACATTTATTTTACATGCATTGATTTTTTTATATTTTTATTTATACAGTCCGAACAGTTTTAATAATCTCTGCCAGAAGGTAAGCTTTACCGGCTTGGCATCAATATGATTCTCAACGACAGGTAATTTAATTGACGGTGTTTTTAAAACGAACTGAACCGATGATGTATTTGTATTTTTCTCGGACGTAAAAGATCCAAGGCTTTCATCGCTTCCTAATATATCATCCAATATCTCGTTTATCTGTTCATCAATGCCGGTATCTATTCCGGAGGTTTTACTCCTGAACTCATTCGTACCTTCCTTGTAGGCAGCCATACCGTCTCTAAGCTCCTTAATACCTGAATGTATTCTGACAGCACCTTCATAGATTGCATCTGATGATGCTGTGATTTCGCCGACGGAGTCTTTGAATTTCCCGGTTCCTTCGGTAAGCTCATCTGCACCCGTATTTAGCTGTGCAACACCATCTGTATAGCTTTTTAGCCCTTGAACAAATTGTACGATTCCGTCGAGCTGAAGCTTAAGCACGTTAAGATCCTGTATGCCGGACAGAACACTTTCATAATTATCCGGTGTAAGAGCAGGAAATCCAAGACCCATCCCCTGAAGCTGTGCATTGATTGCATCAAAGGCCATGTTCTGTATTGTTACGGCACCATTATTTATGTTTTCATTTTGTTTGACAAGCTCTGATAAACCCGTACTTAATGATGATATGCCGGTATACAGATCATTTACCCCGGTTGAGAGCTGTTTTATTCCGTTATTGAATGCTTTTACTCCATCCGCATATTCTGATAATCCGTCAGCTAATTCATTTATTCCTGATAATAGCTCACCGGCACCTTCATCAAGACTTTTAATTCCTTCGATAAGCTCACCAAACCGGTTTGTAAATTCATTGCTGTCAATATCTATATCAAAAGCCAATCGGATTGCATTTATTGATATGGGGTCCATTTCAAAATCTTTCACATCGGCTGAAACAGTACCTTCAAATGGTTTCCCCGACAATACGGTGAAATTTATCTGCTTGCTGCCTGCCGCTTCAGCTATTGTGGCATTTTCAGCAATAATATTACTGCATAATTTATTATCGAGTAAAACAGCAATCTGTAAACCGAAATTGTCATAAAAAGAAGAGTTTACGGAAGGGTTTTTGCCAATTGATACTGCAATTTTAAGTTTACCGCTTTTACCCGCAAGTGCATCAGCAGCCAGTTCCTTATCATTCAGGTAATATTTAATATCAATATTCCATGGCAGCTCTTTTGAGATAAGATTACCCTGATAATAGAATCTGTCGGCTTTGGTATCGATGGTAATCATATCATTGTTTTGTATCAGTTGTTCATTTGTAGTCAGGTTGATAACTTTATCATAATCGCCATAATCTGTTATACTGCCGCCTTGAAAAATGTTAACCACATAGAGATTATCTACACTTCCGTCATGGTTCAGCAGTCCATATACCACCTCTTCCTTAAAGGATGAGGCTGTGGCAATGGGAGCAGCAGATGATATTAATATAATTGCAGTTAAAATAATTGCTGATATCTTTCTCATAATTTCCTCCTATTTCCAATTTATTTTCATTGTAGTTTTTTTAATAATCTTATCAAATAATACAAGCAGTGCCGGTAACACTAAGACCACCATCATCAGAGACAGAAGAGTACCTCTTCCCAAAAGCAATCCCAGCTCGGATATAATAGGATTATTTGATGTAATGGCCAGAGCGAATCCTGCTGATGCAAGAATAATTGCAGAAGTNAGGACAGCCACAAGATTGTTGCTTATTGTACTGATTATAGCATCTTTTCTTNTCAGTTCTTTTCTGCTTCCCAGATATGAATTGGTAAATAATATNGCATAATCAACAGTTGCGCCCAGTTGTACGGTACTGATTATTAAATATCCGATAAAGTTTATCTTATTATCTAAAAAGTAAGGCACGGACAGATTTATCCATATGGCGGTTTCTATACAAAACACTAATATGAAGGGTAAACTAATGGAACGGAAGGTTATAAGCAGTACTATGAATATTCCAATTATAGCCACAATATTTACACGTCTTGTATCCGATGATACGGTACTTTTCATATCATATAAAGTAGCACTTGTACCGGTAAGATAATGAGTGTCATAGTATTTATCCGCAATGTCTGTTATTGTTTCTATTGTTTCAAAAGCAGCCTTATCCTCTTCACCATTATCAGTGTACAGAACAATTCTTGAAAAATTCTCTGAATAGAATTGGTCGTATGCTTCCTTGGGGACAAATTCATGAGGTATTATAGAACCCACACTTGTTTCATAGGAAATAACGCTTGTAACATGTGTAAGAGCGGATAATTTATCGCAAAGCTCCTTTTCCTTACCAACGTTTTCTTTGGGAATCAAAAGCACCAGCATGTTGTCTTTACCGAATTTTTCTTCTATAAGTCTTGAATCGGTTCCTGCTCTTGTAGATGCTGTAATATCACCTAATCCATACAGAAATTCGGTTTTTGACTGAGCTAAAAAAACCGGGATCACAATAACCAACGCCAATATCAAGAATGGTATTCTGATCTTCATAATGAACTTTCCTGAGCCTTTAAAATCAGGAATAAACTTACGATGTCGTGTTTTATCAATAGTCTTATACAAGAGCAAAGTTATAGAAGGTAAAAATACCATAACTGTTATAAAGCTTAGAATTACTCCTTTAAGAAGAGTTATACCGAGGTCGGCTCCTATACCGAATCTCATGAACATAAGAGATGCAAATCCAATTACGGTAGTGGATGCACTTGCCGCTACGGTAGATACAGATTCCTTTATTGCATTTTTCATAGCTGTTTCAGGATCTGTCTTAAGTCTGTGCTTATTGAAACTATGGAGAAGAAAAATAGCATAATCCAAGGATACAGCCAGTTGTAATACAGGACTAACCGTATTGGAAATAAAAGAAATCTCGCCAAAGATTATGTTGGTTCCCATGTTTATAACAATAGCTATGCCCATGGATGATAAAAACAACAAGGGCTCTGCCCATGAAGAGGTTGTGATGATAAGTATAAATATGACAATAGGAAGAAGTATCAGCATTGCATTCAGCACCTCTGATACAGACATATTCTGTGTCTCGGCAAGATTTATGCCTTCGCCGGATGCCGAATTATCTTTACCTATTATTTCATAGAGCTTGGCAACTGTATCTTGCTCTTTTCCGCTTTCTATGGATATTGTCAGTAGAGCACTGTTTTCTTTATAATAAGAATCTACAATTTCTTTATCCAAGAATTCCAAAGGAACTGACTGCAATGTGTTCAGACCGATAATATCGTCGAGCCAGCTAACCGAAGTAATTCCATCAATATTCTTAATCTTTTCTTTATATTCCAATGCTTCCGTTATAGATACATTGTTTATCATAACTCTGCCGCTTGGCATATCATCTGAAAATTCATCTTTAATAATTCTTATAGCTATTGTTGATGGTGAATCCTTTGGAAGATAATCTATCATCTTATAATTTATTGAAACAGCAGCAGTCATGATACCGGTGATGAGAGCAAAAATAACGAATATAATTATAATAATCTTCTTATGTTTAACAATCTCTTCTGAAAACCGATTCACAGAATCCCTCCTATTAATATTATAATGTCAGGTTTTAGCATG
>JGI24709J26583_10000500_pt1 | contig 33291 bp, 31 predicted proteins | sample BioPla2DNA1_FD_26583 | JGI IMG/M metagenome (IMG submission 26583) | reverse complement strand
TTTTTTGGTCCATATTGCTGATAATATGCATCTATTGAATTCTTTAATTGATCATCTATTATAAGCTTACCTTTATAGGGCTTATTATATAGATGCTCCACTACCTCATCCATGGTTACAATTGCAGTTGTTAAAAATCCATAAGTGTCCTCCATCTCCTTAAGAGCACTTTTATCCCCTAGGCCTCTTTCCATTCTATCAACAGAAACAACCAGCCCCAATACATCCACTTGGCCTTGGGGAGCCTGGGCCTTTATTATAGGCATGGTTTCCTGAATAGAGGTACCTGCTGTTGTAACATCCTCAATAATAATAATCCTATCTCCAGCATTAATTGGTGAGCCCAGCAAGATACCCTTATCACCATGATCCTTGATTTCTTTTCGATTCGAGCAATATTTTATGTCTTTATCGAATAACTCAGATATGGCCATCGACGTAGCGACCCCTAAAGGAATTCCCTTATACGCCGGTCCGAATAGTATATCAAAATCTAGTCCAAACCTCTCATTTATAGCCCTAGCATAATACTCACCTAATTTGCGTAGCTGTGAGCCTGTTCTATAAAATCCCGTGTTGATAAAAAACGGCGTCTTTCTTCCACTCTTTGTTACAAAATCACCGAACTTGAGTACACCACAATCAACCATAAACTCAATAAATTCCTTCTTATATTGATCCATTTTATCCTCCCGATACACAACCTATTAAGTCATTTATATCACTAATATTATTCCTTAACATATAAGCTTCTATTCCATCAATTACTTCCTCAGTTGCCCTTGGATTGATAAAATTAGCAGTACCTACAGCAACCATTGTTGCCCCGGCCATAATTAACTCTAGGGCATCCTCACCATCCATGACGCCCCCCATCCCTATGATGGGAATAGTTACTGCATTGGCAGCCTGATAAATCATACGAACTGCTATAGGCTTTATGGCTGGACCTGATAACCCACCTACTTTATTTGCCAGTAGAAAAGTCCTTCTCTCTATATCAATCTTCATACCTGTTAGGGTATTTATCAAAGAGATAGCATCTGCTCCTCCTGCTTCTGCCGCCTTGGCAGTTTCAGCTATATCAGTAACATTGGGACTTAGTTTAATTATAATAGGCTTCTTAGCGTACTTCTTCACCTGAGAGGTGATTGCCTCTACGCGTCTAGGGTCTTGCCCAAAGGCAATTCCCCCCTCCTTAACATTGGGACAGGATATATTGATCTCCAGCATATCCACATCACAAGCAGAAAGCCTCTCGGTCACCTCACAATATTCCTCTTCAGTCTTACCTACCACATTCACGATTATCCTAGTGTCAAAGGATTTTAAAAAGGGCAGGTCCCTCTTGATAAATACATCCACACCTGGGTTTTGAAGACCGATGGCATTGAGCATCCCACCATATGTCTCGGCTACCCGTGGTGTTGGATTTCCTGGCCAAGGCACAAGAGATACCCCTTTAGTTGTCACTGCTCCCAATCTGTTCAAGTCTACATAATCGCTGTACTCCATTCCTGAACCAAAAGTACCTGAGGCAGTAGTGATTGGGTTCTTAAAACTTACACCAGCTATATTAACTTTCATATTCATATCATTCATAACACTATCTCATCCGCATAAAATACAGGGCCTTCCTTACATATTCTTTTGTTGTGTACATTTGTATGATGATCCACTTCTGTGGACTGGCATACGCAGGCCAGACAAGCACCGATACCGCAAGCCATTCTCTCCTCCAGGGATAGTTGAGCCTTTATATGATTTACCTCAGCATATTCCTTTACCCCTTTAAGCATGGGGGTGGGTCCACAGGCATATATGATATCAGCTGTAAGGTTATTGGCCTTTATTGCATCTATTACATTTCCCTTAGTTCCTATACTTCCATCTTCCGTAGATATATATACATTACCATATTTCTTGAAATCATTTTCCAAAAATGTCAAATCTCTATATCCGAGGACTATATCCTTCTCACAACTTAACTGCTTTGCCAGCTCAAGAAGCGGGGGTATTCCTATTCCTCCCCCAATTAACAGTGCTTTACTTCCTTCTAGAGTAAACCCTCTCCCCAAAGGGCCTATACAATCAATTAAATCACCGGTCTTTAGCCTTGAAAATTCCTCCGTCCCCTTGCCCAGAACACGGTAGACTAGACGGATGCTGCTCTTATCTCTATCTATCTCACATATGCTTATTGGTCTGGGTAAAAGTCTGCCTCCATCATTGCAATACAAGGAAACGAACTGACCAGGCCTGGCATCAGCTACCATATCATCCGCTTCAAGCCAAAGATCATAGACCCCTTCCTCCAGCATAAGATTTTTCAGTACTCTGATGCTTTTCTTTATCGCTATTGACATTGTATTCTCCTTCTATTTATATCCATGTACATCTTATCCATAAGCAATCAGCCTTCAATAATCTTCACATGGACCCTTCTCTGCCTAGGGCCATCGAATTCAGTAAAATATATTCCCTGCCAGGTCCCCAGAAGCAACCTGCCATCCTCTATGATTATAGTCTCTGAAAATCCCATCAGGCTGGCCTTTATATGGGCCGCAGAATTTCCTTCCATATGATGATAGCCATCATCAAATGGTATCACCTTATTAATTTCCATAAGAAAGTCTCTTACCACATCAGGATCAGCATTTTCATTAATGGTTACCGCAGCTGTGGTATGAGGAATAAATACATGGCAAATTCCATTCATTACTTTACTAGCTTTAATAGCCTCCCGAACCTGACCAGTTATATCAATCATAGCTGTTGTCTGTGGTGTCTTTATATTAAAACTATATAGCTTACTCACGATATATTATCCTTTCGTTGGTAATATTTTATAACTCATTTACCATTATAATCAAGCACAATTTAAATTACAAGTATGTTTAAAGCTTATCTATCCCTTACATTTTTCTTTGTCATCATTATCGCTGATAGTATCATAAACAATATTCCACTGTCCAGTAAAAGAGCAAATTGCATTAAGGGAGTAAACACTGTGTTTCCCAGCTTTAGTTCCATGCCTGTTACCTGGGCATACTCTGCTATCGCCTCCTTAGGAAGTCCTGCAAATGTGGTGTTTAATATCTCATTGGTAAATTCCTTACGCATCCATGCACTTCCTTGTGTCATGGGCAGGAAGGCTAGAACTTTGACAACTATATCAGGCATAATACCAAAAGGAACATACATGCCTGTTATAAAGCCGGACAGTGTATGTACAAATGTTGAAATACCACTGAAAGCACTCCTGGTTCGGGCTAAGCTTGTGGCAAAGAAAAGGAAGGCTGTGGTTGAAAATGAGTTTAAGAATATCAACCCTAGAGCCTTGACTGCCAAGGTCATAGACATAAGAGTTCCTCCTGTCAGTACAAGTATTATCTCTGATACAACTAAAGTGATAATACTAAAAAGGCAACTAAGACATATAGCTGATATGATATAGCCAGATACTAACACAAAGCGGGAGATTGGCGCTACATAATAGCTTGCTAACTTACCTGTCTCTTCATCCCAGCTCATCATACTCAGCATTCCCATAGAAGAAGTTATTCCGTTTACTATAGTTATACCCGCTATTATCAAGGAAAGCACTAGGGTCCTAGCATTGACATCATCAAGGGCTGGGTTTCTGCTACCTGCCACCAAACTCTCAGCTGGTAGGACATTTTCATTCATAAGCTCATCCATATGGCGTAAAACATTCTTGACTATATCGATATTCATTTCTCCAAGGAAAACCAGCATCAGGGTTATTATTATAAGCATGGACAAAAAGGTGTAGAATACATTTTCTTTGTCCTTCATATACACTAAAAGATTTCTCTTAATTATTGAAAATAAGGCTTTCATATTCTCCCCCCTAGATCTTTTCCGATAGCGTCTTACCAGTAATGTTAAGGAAGGCGTCATCCATAGTTCCCTGTACCACCTCAAAGGATCTGATATAGGGTGAAAGTTCAGTTAGTATAGGTATAGCTGACATGGTGTCAGGAATGCTAATTGTTATATGATTAGTTTTCTCTTTATAGGTCATCTGATATTTATCAGCTATTTCCCCCACCTTATCATACCTGTCGGAAAACACACGAATCCGATCCGAAGCATAGGCTTCCTTTAGCTTGGTTGGAGAGCCGTAGGCTATAATCTTCCCATCATCAATTACAGCTATACTCTGGGCCCTGGCAGCTTCCTCCATGTAATGGGTTGTCAGAAATATGGTCATCTTATGTTCCTTGCGAAGTCGCTCCACACTTCTCCAGACCATCTGTCTTGTTTGAGGGTCAAGACCTGTGGTAGGCTCATCTAGGAACAATATCTCCGGTTGATTCATAATTGCTCTGGCTATCTCACAGCGTCTTTTTTGCCCTCCAGAAAGTTTGCCATACTGCCTTTCAAGCAAGGCTCCTATATCAAGAGTATCACAGACGATATCAAGGTTCTTCTTAATAATATTAGCATCCTTCTCATATAAACATGCTCTACTAACTAGATTCTGCCTTACATTTAACTTGGCATCCAGAGTATTATGCTGAAATACTACCCCAAGTTTATTTCTAATGGCATTATTATTTTTCCCAAGCTCGTATCCACATATCTCTACTCTTCCGCTGTCAGGTGCATATAAGGTACAGAGCATATTAATAGTTGTTGATTTACCGGCTCCGTTCACGCCTAGATATCCAAATAATTCGCCCCTCTTTACAGTAAAGCTGATATCATCTACCGCCTTAACATCACCAAAGCTTTTGGAGATACTTTCTACCTTAATTATGTTGCTCATAGTAACAGCTCCCCTTATTACCATTTTTTATCATCATATAAGAATCTAGAATAAAATGCAAATTCTTTTTTACTAATAGGTTATCTTAGGATATTTATCTGTTATAATAAGAAAATAGCAAGAAATAAATGAAAGGTAATATATTATGTATTGTACTAATTGTGGTAAAAAACTTGAAGGATCAGAAATCAAATGTATGCATTGCCAGACATCCACAAACAAGAAAAAAATAATACTGTGAAGGTAAAAGCTCTTGTGGTGGTTTTTATAATAGTTGCAGTAAATGTAGTGGGTATTTTATTCTTTCGTCTACATATAGATAAACAAGCTGATAATGTTATGACATATTTTGCTCAAAGTGACTACGATAAGGCAGTAGATCTATATAATAAATATAAGGGTCAAAGCAAGTCCTTTGAAGATAAAACCCTAACCAATCTAAAGTATACTATAGAGCAGATTAAAGAGGATTTTATCTCCGAGGATATGGAATATAGCTTGGCTCAGAAGCAATTAAAAATCATAGAAAGCTTTGATATTATGGGTTTGGATCTGATTATCTATGATACGGCTTCATGGATTGACAAGATAAATACCTCCAGAGAGAATTACCTAGACGCTAAGGCTTATTATGAACAGGGAGAATATGAGGCTGCTCTTGAAAAATATGGCCTAGTGCTTAAAGATGATAGCAAATACTACGACTTAGCTGTAAAGGAGATTAATCTTATTTTGCTGGAGGAGGCCAATAAAAAAGAAGAAGAGCTTAAGAAGATGACTTTAAGCGTTCCGGAATTTGAAAGCAACTCCTTTACCTTTAGCTATTTAGAAGAGGATAAGGAAATTTTGTTTGCAGAATTTTCATTTCCCATTCTTATAGGGGAAACCCCCGCCTATGAGTCCATCAATCTAGCATTCGAGCATGCTAAGGAATACTATATGAATCAAGTAAGAAGGATGGCTGAGGATGCCAGACTCAATGTACATGAAGAGTTCTTTAAACCCAGTGGCTTTGGTATAAGCTATGCTGTAGAATACAATAATAATGGTATACTCTGTATAGTACTTAATGGATATGTATATTCTGGGGGAGCTCATGGTTATCCTCTACAGGAAACCTATACTTTTGATTTAGCAACCGGCAATAGAATGAAGCTCAGTGATTTAATAGCTGATGATAAGGCTTTTGCCCAACTTGTTATTGATGAATTTCAAAGAATGTATGAGTTGGCTCCCGATGAGTACTGGGAAAATTCGCTTAATCTTGTTAAGGATATGGCCAATAATATAGATAGCTTGAATTATTATATTAGCGAGGACAGTATCTGTATTTATTATTTCCCATATGACCTAGCTAGCTATGCCAGAGGCTTTGTAGACATAATCATCTCCTATAAAGGTAATGAAGGGATCTTTTCTTTTAATATTAAATAAGACATTTATTCTATCTTACCTTGACAATAAACTTTCAGGTATGTTATATTTACCACCGATAGCAACACGGACGGACTCAAATAATTTAACTAGAAAGGACATAGATAGCAAGATGAATCCTATCGTTACAATTGAAATGCAAAGCGGAGATATCATGAAACTGGAATTATATCCTGAGATAGCTCCAAATACAGTTAATAATTTTATCTCATTGATTAACAAAGGTTTCTATAACGGATTGATATTCCATAGGGTTATCCGTGGATTTATGATTCAGGGTGGCGACCCCGACGGAAATGGAACTGGTGGACCCGGTTATTCAATCAAGGGCGAATTTACCTACAATAACTTTGATAACAAGTTAAAACATACTGCCGGAGTTATCTCCATGGCAAGATCTCAGAGACCAGATTCAGCAGGCTCACAATTTTTTATAATGCATAAGGATTCTCCACATTTGGACGGCTCCTATGCCGCATTCGGCAAGATAACTGAGGGAATGGATGTAGTCAATAAAATAGCCGAAAGTAAGACTGATTATTCTGATATGCCACTTGAACCTCAGGTCATGAAAAAAGTTACTGTAGAGACCTTCGGCACAGAATATCCAGAACCAGATAAACTATAATAAATTTAAAATAGGCTGTCGCAGAAGTATTTAAGGGGGTGTATATGTTCCATCACACACTGATTAGTAGTACAGATTGTTATGATTTGTAAATCTTAATCGGACTAAAGTCCGCTTTCGATAATACAAATCATAGCAATCAGTTCTCCTAAATGTGCATGATTGGAACATATACACCCCCTCTTACATTTAAGCGACAGCCTATTTTTTATTAAATTAATCCTATTATGAAAATATTACTTTTTCCAGGCTTTCATAAGATCTTCTTTCATGTCCAGCACTGCCTGCCTAGAGGCATCAGCATATGCTAATTCTCCATAGCTTTCATATTGTGGCTGCTTATAGGCTGCAATTATTCCTCTTGATGAATTCACAATCGCACCCAGTCCATCCTTATTAAAATAATGCTTTAGATCCTCAGCCTTACCCCCTTGGGCTCCATAGCCAGGAACAAGTATAAATGTCTTAGGCATAAGCTTTCTAAGTACCTTACCAATCTCAGGATAAGTCGCTCCTACCACTGCACCTATATAGCTATAGTTAGACCCCATAAATAGCTCACCCCACTCAGCTACCTTCTCTCCTACCAGCTCATACAAGGGACGACCATCTATAAGTCGGTCTTGAAATTCACCGCTAGAGGGATTTGATGTCTTGACTAGAATAAACAATCCCTTATTTTCCTGCTTACAGACCTCTATGAAGGGTAAGATTCCATCAGAGCCCAGATATGGGTTGACTGTGATAAAATCCTCATTAAAGCCTCTAAATTCATTACCAGCTATCTCTATCTTCCCAAGGTGCCCTGTGGCATAGGCAGTTGAGGTCGATCCTATGTCTCCCCGCTTGACATCACCAATTACAATCAAGCCCTTTTCCTTAGCATAATCCAAGGTTTTTACATAAGCTTTCATTCCTTCTATACCAAATTGCTCATACATAGCAATCTGAGGCTTTACAGCAGGAACTAAATCATAGATCGCATCAATTATCCCCTTATTATACTGCCATATTGCTTCAGCAGCACCCTCTAGATTCTCTCCCTTGCTTTCATATGCTTCCTTGATAATGTTCCCAGGTACATAGGATAGCATGGGATCTAGTCCCACCACAATAGGCGCTTCCAACTCCTGAATTCTTTCTGCCAGCTTATTAACCATCTAATCCTCCTTCATTAACTAAAAAATATACTAATCCTTTAACGGAGGATTTCTCCTCCTTCATTAACTAAAAAATATACTAATCCTCTAACGGAGGATTTCTCCTCCTTCATTATCTAATACTTATTTATCTTCCTCATACTTTATATTACCTGATACTATTGTATACTTTACCTTTCCGTACACTCTTCGTCCATGAAAAGGAGTATTAGTTCCTTTTGATAAGAATTTGTATTTATCTATACAGTACTCCTCATTCGGGTCTACTATAGCAATATCAGCTACCCTACCCTCGCCTATACAACCTCTGTCTATACCAAGAATATTAGCAGGATTAAGGCTCATCTTTTCAACCATCTGTCTAAGGCTAAGGATTCCCGTCCTCACTAGCTCTGTATATGTGATGGGCAAGGCTGTTTCAAGTCCAACTATACCAAAAGGAGCCTCTGACATGGATTTTTCCTTCTCCTCCTTAGAATGAGGAGCATGATCAGTTGCTATCACATCAAGGATATCATTTTTCAGGGCCCTGATAATTGCCTCTACATCCTTAGAACTTCTAAGGGGTGGGTTCATCTTATAATTTGAGTCATCTCCCGGTATATCCTCATCTGATAATGTGAAATAATGAGGGCATGTTTCTCCCGTTACATTTAGACCTTTATCTTTAGCTATCTCTAGAATATCCATACTACCCTTTGTGGAGCAATGGCATAGATGAAGTTTTGTACCTGTTTCCTGTGCAAGTATTATATCCCTAGCAGCTATGATATCCTCTACTGCATTGCTAATACCCTCAAGGCCCAGTTCCTCTGCCTTTCTGCCGGCATTCATAACTCCATTAGCTGCAAGGGCCTTATCTTCACAATGGGCAAAGATTACCATGCCTATCTTAGCAACCTCCTCCATAGCCTTTGCATATAGGGCAGTATCCATAACAGATTTACCATCCTCACTAAATCCCACAGCCCCAGCTTTAGCCAACTTGAGTATATCTGTCAGAGTATTACCCTCCTGTCCTTGGGTAATTGCACCAATGGGATATATGTTGACTGAGGCTTGCTTTCCTCGGTTAAGGACATATCGAATCATGTCTTCACTGTCTAAAGCAGGATTTGTATTTGGCATGGCGCAGATAGTGGTAAAGCCCCCTGCAGCAGCTGCCATTGCACCTGTCTCTATATTCTCCTTATATTCATAGCCGGGTTCCCTCAGGTGAACATGAAGATCAATTAATCCAGGCATTACTAGCATACCAGACGCATCTATCACCTTATCCGCTTTAATGTCAAAATCAGCTCTATCAGGATTAGGGGTAACTTTATAGACAAGGTCATCCTTTATCAGTATATCGTAATATCCTTCGGTATCTGAGCCGGGATCAATAACATAACCCTTCTTAATATGTTTTAACAAAGACTTTTCCTCCTCCTAGTTTTCAGTAGGTCCAGACTAATGGTTTCCGATTTCATATCGAACGAAGTAAGATGACATTAAGCTTAATTATCTAGTCTATCTTTCCTGCCAGATAGTTGATAAATTGTTGGGCGGTACGTCCTGACAAGCCTCCATGATAGAGTTCCCATTTTCTTGCCTCGGTATAAAGTTCCTCTTCAGAAGCAAAATCTATACCCTGCCTTAATGCTAATTGTTTTACAATCTCCAGATACTCCTTATGAGAAGGCGAAGAGAAGTTAATTGTAATTCCGAATCTTTCTACCAAGGATAGCTTCTCTTCCATGGTATCTGAACGATGAATATCACCATCTGTCTCCATGTCACTTCTGTCATTCCAGGTCTCCCTTATGAGATGCCTGCGATTAGATGTGGCATAGATTAGCACATTGTCGGGCTTATTCTCAAGACCACCCTCAATAACTGCCTTCAAATATTTATATTCTATTTCAAATTCCTCAAAGGATAAATCATCCATATATATTACAAACTTATAATTTCTATTTTTTATAAGCGAAATAACAGCGGACAAATCCTCAAATTGGTGCTTATAGATTTCAATCATACGAAGCCCCTTGTCATAATATTCATTGAGGATTGCCTTAACTGATGTGGATTTTCCTGTGCCACTATCGCCGAACAAAAGCACATTGTTTGCTTTTTTCCCTTCAACAAAGGCCCTAGTATTATCTATAAGCTTCTTTTTTTGCAACTCATAGCCAATTAGATCTGATAACCTAACCTCCAAGGTATTGGTAATAGGAAGAAACTCAAGCTTCCCCCTCTCTCTGGATAAACGAAAGGCTTTATTTAGTCCTAATTTGCCCACACCATAAACCTTGTAAAAATCAGTTACAATAGTGAAAACCTCATCCTCATCCTTGGCAGAGGCTATCTTGGTGCTTAGAATCCTAACCTTCTCGCTAACACTCTTATTATATTTTCCCTTATTTTTTTCAATAGCCTTATAATCAGAGATAATGGAAAAGCAATCAATTCCAAGCTCATGTTCAATACTAGTAAAATCATAGTGAAAGAGGTCTAGGAATATTTTAAAATCCGCTTTTGCAAACCGATTAACAGTTCCCTCTCTTGCACCTACCTTCTCACAGGTTATTGTAAAAGGATTCTCCATGCTTGCCAATGTATAGGCCAGATAATTCTGCCATAGGTTCTGGTCAAAGCCATAGATAGTAGCTATATCCAAAAGCTCATTGATTAGTGTATATATCCTGGATACTAGATTTGTTCTAGTCATCCAGTCTTTATCATTATCCTTCTCTGACTCCTTAAGACAATCATAATCTAAGATTATCTCAGATAGCTTTACAAGCAGGTTATCTTCCTCAAAATTCTTATATACTGATAATTTTGAAACAAAACGATACATAAGCCCTCCCTCATGGTAATAGGCACCAATTCCAACAAAGACTTAATGCCACCGTTAATTACATCCTTTCAGGTGCCTCAAATGCCAGCAGATCTATGCAAGTAAGTAATATTTCCTTAACTAAAGTAATCATAAGAATTAAGGAACTCTGTCTTTCTTCACTGTAATCATCTGATATTATCTTGGTATCATGATAGAAACTACTGAATTTATCTGCTAGGTCATAGATATATTGGCAAATCCTATGGGGTGCCTGCTCTAAGTAAGCCAAATGTATCATATCGCTAAATCTTGTTATCTGTAAACCTAAATCCCTTTCGACAGGGGAGCTTGCAGGAAGTATCCTAGCTTCAGGGTTAATGGTCTTTCCTGTTTCTGCAAATTTATCTATAATGGATTTTATGCGCACAATAGTATAAAGGATATATGGTCCTGTATTTCCCTCAAAGGAAGTAAAGCGTTCCAAATCAAATACATAATCCTTGGATGCCTGATTTGACAGATCACCATATTTTAGGGCTGCTAAGCCGACCTTAGCGGCAACTTGCCTTGCTTGTTCCTCTTCCATATTACGGTTATCCATGATTTTATTATATACCTCATCAGTAACCATCTTAATAAGGTGTTCAAGACGAAGCACTCCTCCATCCCTAGTCTTAAATGGTTTACCATCCTTACCGTTCATGGTACCAAAGCCTATAAATTGAAACTCCATATCCTCCTTAACCAGTTTGGTTTTCTTAGCACAGCGGAATAATCTTTCAAAATGTAATTCCTGTCTCTTATCTGTGATATATATAATATGGTCAGGATCAAAAAGCTTAACTCTCTCTACAATGGTTGCCAAGTCAGTAGTACTATATAAGGTGGCACCATCAGATTTTAAAATCATGAATGGCGGTATCTCTCTGGTATCTGCTTCTTCCTTCACATCTACCACCAAGGCCCCGTCGCTTATTTTTGCATAATCATTCTTTTTCAGATAATCTACCATATCTGTAATATAGGGCTGAGCATCACTTTCCATTTTCCACAGCTCAAATGAAACATTAAGGTTATCATATATCTTCTTAAGGTCCACTACAGATACATCCTGCATATGATTCCAGATAGCCATATAGCCTCTATGACCGTTTTGCATAAGTAGGGTTATATGTTTAGCTTCCTCTAGAAACTCTGGATTTTCCTTAGAATATGCACTGGCAGCAGGATATATATCCTCAAGCTCAGATATAGTAAATGGGGCTTCGCTAGGATATTCTCCTGTATAGCTTTCATCAAAATATACTAAATCCGGCTTTCTTCTCTTTAGCTCCGCTATAACTAGTCCCATAGGTGTACCCCAATCACCCAGATGCACATCACCAATAGCATCATTGCCCATGAATTTGAATATTCTCTTCAGACTTTCTCCTATAATAGCTGATCGCATATGACCAACATGAAGCGGTTTAGCTATATTTGGACCACCATAATCAATGATTACCTTTTTAGGTGTAGCTTCCTTTTCACAACCAAAATCCTTAGAATTACGCATTTCATCTATATATTCGGCTATAAAATCATCACTCAAATTTATATTTATAAACCCAGGCATAATGGCAGTAACTTCCTTAATCTTGTCATTATCCTTTATTAAGTCTACAACTTCCTGCGCGATCATAATCGGTGCTTTTTTGTATGCTTTAGCAGCTGCCATAGCTCCATTACACTGATATTGACATAGGTCAGGTCTATTGGATAATGTTACTACTCCGAATTTTTCATCATATCCCTTTTCTACAAATGCTTTCTTAATATCTTCTGATAATAAATCCACTATTTTCTTCATGTTTACCTCCTAGTTCACTTAACTTATTCAATACTTTAACATAGGTGGACATAAATGTCATCAAAATTTTATGAAGGGTTTTTTTCATTTGCTATGCATAATAACGAATATTAATACATTATTAATCAATAATCCTTAGTTTTCATATAACTATTACATAAAAATATAATATTTTTAAATAAAGACTGTCCTTTTTGCATTTTTTGTTGTATATTATACATATACGATGCATAGTCTATATATTTTTACATGTTCTTATCATTTTATTACAAAAAGGGTTGTAGGGAGAATTAGTAATGAAAGGAGAAACATCATGTTCGGACTTTACTTTGGGGGTTACTTATTAGAAAGGAATATAATATCTCAATCACAATTAGAGGATGTTATGGCGAGACATCACAGTTCTCGCGCAAAACTGGGGTTAATAGCTGTTGCCGAGAAATTATTAACTGCTAAGCAAGCAGATGAGCTAAACGAGCTTCAAAAGCTTAAGGACAGTCGATTTGGTGATTTGGCAATTGAAAAGGGGTATTTAACTAAAGAAGAAGTTAATCATTTATTAAATCTTCAAGGAAATTCTTATCTAAAATTTATCCAATCACTTACTGAGATGAACATTATGACTATGGATCAAATAGAGTCTGCCCTTGATGATTATAGAAAAGATAATAACTTTTCTGATGCAGAGCTAGATGCGCTAAAGTCTGGTGATATAGACCGAATAATACCTATATTTGTGGATACGGACCTACCATTTGTTGGTGAAGCTATTACATTAGCTATTAAAAATATTATTCGTTTTATAAATAATAATATTAAACTTAAAAAGTNATATAGAGTAAAAGAATACAACTTTCCCTCAATTGCATATCAACAGATGATTGGAAGCCATGAATTGTATGTTTGTTTTGCAGGCGAGGATGAGGCTTTATTGAATATTGCTAGCCCCTTTGCCAAAGAGGAATTTGTGAAAATGGATGAGGATGCTTTCGATTCTATATGCGAGTTCATTAACTGCAACAACGGATTATACGCTTCTAAGCTAAGCGAAGAGGATATACATATTGATATGACTCCTCCAAAATTTGATCAAAACAAAACCTTGACATCGGATGGAGATATTTACATTGTTCCTATTGTTATAGACGGAAAGCAAATTGACTTATTGGTTGTTCTTGACCACAAGGTTGAAATAAATTAGGAGGGTATGGATATGGCAAAGATTCTTATAGTTGACGATTCCAAAACCTCAAGAAAAATACTCAGAAACATTCTTGAGGATAATGGCCATGAGGTAGTTGGAGAGGCTATAAATGGCAAAGAGTCCGTGGAGAAGTACAAGGAACTTAAGCCGGATATAACCACAATGGACATAACCATGCCAGAAATGGATGGGCTGGAAGCATTGAAGGAAATTATTGATATGGATAAAAGCGCCAAGGTTATTATGGTAACCGCAGCTGGACAAAAAACCAAGATGGTTGATGCCGTCAAGTATGGTGCTGTGGAATTCTTAACAAAACCCTTCGAGGCAGAACAAATTATTGATATTATTAAACAAGTTATATAGAAGGCTAAAAAACTACGCATGAGGTTGTAGGGACTCTTCCCTAGCAACCTCATGTTCTTTTCAATATTAGTATTCTTCCTTAACGGGCATAATTACCGCAGCTATAATATAAACTAGTATGCCAAATCCAAAGCAACTAAATATTACCCATAATAAGCGAACTACGGTTGGATCAATATTGATGTATTCTGCTATACCCTGGCAGACACCACAAATCATCTTATTAGTAGTAGAGCGATATAGTTTCTTAGGTTCCATGAAAACACTCCTTTCTAATATAGGTTAATACTTATTACTCAATAAAATCCATAGTTACACTTCCAACATCGACATTAAGTCTGAAGCTTCCCTTATTATTTTCTTTTGCACTCTTATAATTCCGATATTTTCTATTATTAATTATAACATTTCCTAAATCAGAATCAATATCAAAGGAATAATATTCCATATCATCATTGAGTTTTAAAGAAATTGAGCCTACATCACAGAACATACTATTATCACCAAGTATAATACCATCTATATAGACTAATCCCACATTACACTCTACGGTTATATTATTTATATCCGCTTGCTCTAGACGGATCTTCCCCGCATCCACATAATATCTTGATTCCTCTTCTACAGTGAGCCCATCAATCTCCAATGATCCTGCATTTACTGTAAACATCCCCCTATCAGCACTCAAATTTTCAGCCTTAAGACTTCCTGCATCTAGAGAAATTCTTACATCCTCCGCTTTAAAATCCTCTGGTATGGTTATTCTTATACTGGGTGTTTTAAAGCTTCTCAATCCAAGCGATACAGGGATATTAAATCCAAGTATATTTAAGTTGTCACTAGTCTCATGGCTAATGACCCATATTCCATCGGATACCTCAGATATTAAGTCAGCCTCTCTGTATAAATTCCTAGCTTCAATACTAAATGTCTCTCCTTGGGTAATGTAGATTTCACCAAAATCCATCCTAAGATCCAGTCCTCTTACATCCCTTACTGTATCCTCAAAAGTGGCCAAGGGAGTACCCCTTAAAGATAAGCCATTAACTCCAGCTATAAGTAGTAGTCCTATACCCAGCCCGATAGAAATTAATGCAATACCCAAACATATCTTTGTAAACATCTTCATACAGCCACACTCCTATTCTTAAAAGGAATTCTACATATAGATACTATTCCTTTAATAATAGCAGGGAATATAGTCTTACTTAGCCAGACACTAAGCATGACAAATAAAATTCCTAAACCCACTACTATTAAGCCGACTCCACAATGGGCGATACCTATAAAAGGTACACCTATATTTACTAGACCAATAAATATAAGGGCTATTCCTACAGGCACCATCACAATACCTGCAATACCAAATGCAAATAATAAGGCGAATACTCCTACAATAATTGAAAAGAATATTCCCAAAAACGAAAATACTAAGGGAATGCCAACCGGTATTGCAAATATACACAATAAAATAATAAGTGCTAGTCTGTTATTGTTGCTAGTAGTCCCTCTACTGGAATTTCCTGAATCTCTAGGAGCCTTGTTATAGTTATGTTCTGTATTGGTCCTACTTTGTTCACTATTATCTTCCGGTATTATTACCTCATTNGGCTTAATAACCTCAAACTTTTGCTCTTCAAATACAGTATCCTTATACCCCTTCTCAGTAAAATATCCCCTATCATTATTGCTACCACCCTCCTCATGAAGGTCTGCTTTAATGATAGCGGCAATCCTGTCCGGTGACCCAAGTTCATTTAGAATACTATCCTCATTATTTACACCTGCATCATCAAAATAATCATTATAATATTTCAATGCTTCGTTGCGTTCTTCTACTGGGATATCCGATAGCAAGCTTTCCAGCGTTTTCATAAAATCAAACCTTGACATCTATTTCACTCCTTCAAATATATTGTTAATCTTCTTATAATAGATAACCCACTCATCCATATATAACCTAAGCTGCGCCCTACCGGTGTCAGTAATTTTATAATATCTTCTATTTCTCCCTGCAAATTCCATATCATATGTTTCTAGACATCCGTCCTTTTGTAGTCTTCGCAGCACAGGATATAGGGTTGATTCAGAAACTTCGATTGCTTTTCGGACCTCCTGTGTCAGATTGTAACCATAAGTACCTTCCGGTTCCTTAGAAACTATAGCCAGTACAATTGCATCCAGTAGTGCCGAACCGGTATTAAATACCATTTAATCAACTCCCTTCAATCTATTCATCTATCACAATTTAATACCATACAAGGACAAGACACCTTGTTGGTATATAATATTATATATATATTAATACTATACGCCATATAATATTATATGTCAACAAAAAAGATGGAGCTGTCGCAAAAATGTAAAAGGGGGTGTATATGTTCCAATCATGCACATTTAGGAGAACTGATTGCTATGATTTGTATTATCGGAAGCGGACTTTAGTCCGATTAAGATTTACAAATCATAGCAATCTGTACTACTAATCAGTGTGTGATGGAATATATACACTCCCTTAATTACTTTTGCGACAGCTCGTATAATATTGTTTCGTATTAGTTAATATAGCTAACCGCCTTATAAGGTGTCCTATAATTATAGTTTTTTATCTTGATGCCTTCTTTTCTACTTGCAGCTCCTATTACTTTACCATTGCCTATGTACATTGCCACGTGATTAACCACGCCGTTCTTTCTATAGAATATTAAATCTCCTGGCTGAATTTTATCCATGGATACTCTTCTACCACCTCTTGATTGGGCTCTTGAGGTTCTAGGTACATATATACCAAAATTCTTTAGCACAGATTGAACAAATCCTGAACAGTCAGCACCTCTAGTTAAGCTGGTCCCTCCCCATACATAGGGATTTCCATTGAATCTTAAGGCATAGTTTACTATCTGTTGTCTTCTAGATGAAACCTGCTTTCTTTCCTGGGACTCTTGCCTTTCCTTCTCAAGCTTTATTCTTTCTTGCTCTTCCTCTATAGAAATAGCCTTCTTAAAATCAGTCTTTATATCTACATAATCGGCAGATACATATCCTGTCTTATCTCCAACAGCTATCTTCAGCCAATCATCCTGCTCTTCCACTACCTCAAAAACATGTCCCTTGGGAACCTGAGTAACTACAGATGAGCTGGTACCGGCCTTTGATCTTACATTGAGTACATTTGCCTTTACTGTAGCAAGACTACTCTTTGCAGAGTCAGCTTTTTTATATACATCAATTCCCGTTAATAGATAATCTGACTTTATGTAACCTGTTACATTTCCTGATTTAATCTTAAGCCATTCTCCTTCAGTCTCAAGAACTGTAGCAGCACCATTCTTATATAGCTTTCCCAACACCTTGCTGTCAGTATTAGCTTGACTTCTTATATTTACATAATTATTAACATTAGCAATTGCGAGATCCTGATATTCTATGATAGGATCCAAGATATTGCTTATCTCCTTAGTAGTTATATTAGGATTAACACTTATATCTTTTAACAAAACCGTTATGCCTGCAAGAGGCTGCCCTGCAGCGTAGGCGGTTTTAGTCCCTCCCATAAAAGCCAATGAGCCTATCATACAGTATGTAGCAATCTTTCGTATCCCTCTAGTCATATAAACCTCCAGTAATTACGATCTTCATGATTATATTATCAATCATTACAAAAGTATTAAATTTGTTACAAAAGTATTATACTATATCTTAAGGCAAAATTCATGTGGTAGTTTTTTCAATCACCTACAAGAGCTGGTCTCATATAAACTATATCCATTTATCTATAAATATGATATACTTCACGACAGATGGTCTGTTTTATTCTAAGAGGCTATAGCATTAGCACGTTTTTGGAGGTAATTATGGCATTAGATGGAATTGTAGTAGCAAATATAGTAGATGAACTAAATAATAGCTTACTGGAAGGTAGGATAAATAAAATAGCTCAACCAGAGAAGGATGAACTATTGATTACCATAAAGGGACAAGATAGAAAAGCCTATAAATTATTGCTTAGTGCTGGAGCCAGTATGCCATTGGTATACCTGACTGAGAGTACAAAGCCTAGTCCTATAACAGCACCGAATTTTTGTATGCTTCTTCGTAAGCATCTTAACAACGGCAGAATACTAGAAATCACTCAGCCAGGTCTTGAGAGGGTTGTGTTTATAAAGCTAGAGCATATGGATGAGTTAGGTGATTTAAGAATCAAATATCTAATTATTGAACTTATGGGTAAGCATAGTAATATTATTTTTTGCGATGATACNATGACTATTATTGATAGTATAAAGCGGGTTAACCAATTTATGAGCTCGGTTCGTGAGGTTCTTCCTGGGAGACAATACTTTATACCCAAAACTATCAATAAGCATGACCCCTTAACTATCGATTATAGCTCCTTTAAAGATAATATATTATCCAAAACAATGTCTATCGGCAAGGCAATATATAGCGGACTTACAGGTATCAGTCCCCTTATGGCAAACGAAATATGTTATAGGTCATCTTTAGATTCAAGTGCATCCACTTCAACACTTAACGAAGATACCGCACTTCATCTATATCGTAATTTTGAGAGGTTAATGCAGCTAGTTAAGGATAAGGATTTTTCACCCAATATAGTTATAGGTGAACGGGGACCTATAGAATTCTCCAGTATCCCTCTTAGCTGTTATTCCGGTTATAATATTAACAGCTTTTCCTCTGCATCCTCCATGCTTGAGACATACTATGCCAAAAAAAATGCCAGCTCTAGAATGCATCAAAAGTCAGCAGATCTTCGTAAACTGGTCTCAAATGCCCTCGAGCGCTCAAGTAAAAAATATGATTTACAGCTAAAGCAGCTGAAAGACACGGAAAAAAGAGATAAGTATAAGGTATACGGTGAGCTAATAACTGCCTTTGGATACGGATTAGAGCAGGGTGCAAAAGAGCTAATAGCCGAAAACTATTATGACAATAATAAAGAAATAAAAATACCTCTTGACCCTCAAATTACACCAATGGAAAATGCCAAAAGGTATTTTGATAAATATAATAAGCAAAAACGAACCTATGAGGCNCTAACCTCCTTAATTAAGGAGACCAAAGATGAAATCGAACATCTGGAATCCATCAGAACCTCCTTAGAGATTGCCACAGATGAGCATGATCTGAATGAACTTAAGAATGAGCTTATGGAATATGGATATATCAAGAAAAAATTCAATCTTAAGAAGGGGAAGGTAAAAGCTAGGAATGTCAAAGGCACTAAAAGTAAACCCTTCCATTACATCTCTTCTGATGGATACCATATCTATGTGGGCAAAAATAATTATCAAAATGATGAGCTTACCTTTAAGCTAGCAGACGGTAATGACTGGTGGTTCCATGCCAAAGGCCTGCCAGGCTCCCATGTTATAGTCAAATCTGCTGGTGATGAGTTATCCGATAGTACCTTCGAGGAAGCCGCTCGGCTTGCCGCCTATTATAGCGGGGCTAAGGGTACAGATAAGGTTGAAATAGATTATACCCAGCGAAAAAATATTAAAAAGCCTAACGGTAAGGCACCTGGCTTCGTAATATACAACACTAACTATTCCATGGTTGTGGATATGGATATAAGAGATATTAAGCAAGTTGATGACTAGCCTTTCATATAGTGATATAACCATATAGAATAAATGGAGGATAATTAATATGATTACTGCTGACTTTCATGTACATTCTAATTTTTCCAGTGATGGAAAGGCTTCTATGGAGGATATGATCAATCAAGGAATAAAGCTAGGTTTAAAAACCTTATGTTTTACTGACCATATGGACTATGACTACCCTAATATCTATAAATATTCCTTTGAATTAGCTCCTGAGGATTATATAGAAAAGCTTGAAATAATGAAAGAAAAATATAAATCACAGATTGAGATTCTTACAGGAATAGAGCTTGGATTACAGCCCCATGTTACAGATCGTATGAATGAACTTATAAATAAATATAAGTTTGATTTTATAATAGGTTCAGTCCATGTGGTGGATCAAGTCGACCCATATTATCCGCAATACTGGGAGAATAAATCTGAGGAAGAAGGAATAGCTAGATGCTTTAAGGCTATTAAAGAAGGCTGTGAAAGCTTTCAGGGCTTTCATGTGTGCGGACATATAGATTATATAGTCCGTTATGCTCCAAGCAGTAAGGTAAAGTATAATGAATACTCCTACACTTATTATCAAGATGTACTAGATGAAATATTAAAAACCCTTGTAGATCATGGGAAAGGTATCGAGGTAAATACCTCTGGATATAAATACGGCCTTGGGCATCCTCATCCCAAGACTGAGATACTTAGAAGATATAAAGAACTCGGTGGTGAAATCCTCACCATAGGATCCGATGCTCACTTACCCGAACATCTATGCTATGACTTTGATCGTGTTACTCAGCTCCTTAAGGATATTGGCTACCAATACTATACTATCTTTAAAGAAGGGAAACCTATTATGAAGAAATTATAGCATCATAGCTAATAAAAGTTGTATCTAGCAAAAGATCTAATAAAGACCCCTCATACACATTTATAAAACAGTGTGTATTAGGGGTCCATATATTTTCTTCTTTATATTATAGTTCCTCCCCCGACAACATAGTCATCCTTATAAAAGACTGCTGCTTGTCCAGGGGTTACTGCCCTTTGAGGTTCATCAAATACACATAAAATCTCATCCGCTGCCGTCCTTTTAATCGTGCATCTTGCACCCTTATGACTATAACGGATTTTAGCATTCACCACCATCTCATCCTCTAAATCCTTTATGGCCATAAAGTTCAAGTTATTAACATAACAACGGTCAGTAAATACATCCTCTGCATCTCCGATTACTACCTCATTGGTCTTGGGATCTAACTTCTTCACAAATACAGGTCTACCTAGAGCAAGGTTTAGGCCCTTTCTTTGCCCTATAGTATAATGGGCTAAGCCCTGATGCCTACCAAGTATATTTCCACGGGTATCTACAAAATTACCTGGCGTAAAGCCATATCCTGAGCTCTCCATATTCTTCATATAAAGGGCTCTCTTCTCTTCGATAATCCTTCTATTGTCCTCATCCTCTAGATATTCCTTAATAAAAGCAGCATAATCATTATTTGCCACGAAGCAAATTTCCTGACTATCAGGCTTATTGGCTACTGGAAGCTTTAGCTCATTGGCAATATTCCTAATCTCATCCTTAGAATAAGCACCTACAGGCATAAGTGTATGCTCTAGCTGATATTGAGTAAGATTATACAAAGCATAGGTTTGATCCTTTGCCAAGGTGACGGAATTTTTAATAGCATATCTTCCATTCTCTAGCCTAGCTATAGATGCATAATGCCCGGTCGCTATATAAGAAGCACCTATAGATAAGGACCTGGCAAGAAGAGCCTCCCACTTAACAAATGCATTACATGCAATACAAGGATTTGGAGTCCTAGCCATAACATATTCTGATACAAAATAATCTATGACGCTCTCCTTAAATTCCTTCCTAAAATTCATAACATAATGTGGAATATCTAAAACAGAAGCTACTCTTCTGGAATCCTCTACTGCTCCCAAACCACAGCAACCACCATTTTCAGATATGGAGCATACGTCCTCATCCTGCCAAATCTGCATAGTAACACCTATGACATCATATCCCTGTTTCTTTAAAAGGTATGCCGCAACAGAGGAATCTACTCCTCCTGACATCCCAACTACAACCTTCTGCATTTGTATCTCCAATCTAGTACAACTAATAGACTATCTCTTCCTCTTCCTCATGAACATCGCCCTTAGGCTTCTTTAATCCTTCTATCTTAATTCCATTTCTCTCAGCATAATCCCATAAGGCTGCGTGAATTGCTTCTTCAGCCAATAGCGAACAATGCATCTTAACAGGAGGCAGACCATCAAGAGCTTCAACAACAGATTTATTGGTAACTTTAAGAGCTTCCTCTACAGTCTTACCCTTCACCAACTCAGTGGCAATACTACTAGTGGCAACAGCAGCCCCGCAACCAAAGGTCTTGAATTTCACATCTTGAATAATACCATTCTCATCTATATCTAGGTACATCCTCATTATATCTCCGCACTTTGCGTTACCTACTGTACCGACACCGCTAGGTTTTTCGATTTCTCCCATATTTCTTGGATTCGCAAAATGATCCATAACTTTTTTAGTATACATAATAATCCTCCATTTATCTGATGGTAATGGTTCTACCAATATTTAATATCTTCTACGCACAAAATCCTCATATAAGGGTGACATATTCCTTAGCTTTTCCACTGTCTCCTTAATTTTATCAATCGTATAGTCTATTTCCTCAATAGTATTTTCCTCACTCAAGGTAAGCCTTAAGGATCCATGAGCAATTTCATGGGGTAGACCAATTGATAAAAGCACATGAGAAGGGTCTAATGAGCCTGAAGTACAGGCCGAGCCGCTAGATGCACATATATTGTTCATATCTAGCATTATTAGAAGAGATTCACCTTCTATAAATTGAAAGCTAAAGTTAGCATTGTTGGGTAGTCTCTTGGTTCTATGACCATTAAGTCTTGTATATGGGATCTCAGATAGCACTCGCTTTATCAAATAATCACGAAGCTCTGTCTCCTTCTTAATTCTTTCCTCCATAGAATTCATAGCAAGTTCTACAGCTTTACCAAATCCTACAGCATAGGGCACGTTTTCAGTTCCTGCCCGTCTACCTCTTTCCTGGGCTCCACCATGGATAAGGGAACGGATTTTTATACCCTGTCTTATATATAAGAAGCCTATACCTTTTGGACCATTTAATTTATGAGCACTGGCACTTAGCATATCAATCCCTAAGTCATCTACATCTATATTCAGCTGACCAAATGCCTGTACTGCGTCCGTATGGAATAAAACCTTATGTTTTTTTGCTATTGCTCCTATTTCTTTAATGGGTTGGATTGTCCCTATCTCATTATTAGCAAACATAATAGATATTAATACTGTTGTGGGACGAATAGCCTTCTCTAATTGATCTAGCTTAACAACACCATTCTCATCCACATCCACATAGGTTACCTCATAGCCTCTTTTCTGTAAATATTCACAGGTATGAAGGACTGCATGGTGCTCTATCTTGGATGTTATAATATGTTTTCCTTTATTTTCGTAAGCTTCTGCAGTTGCAATAAGTGCCCAGTTATCTGCTTCTGTTCCTCCTCCGGTAAAATAAATTTCCGTACTCTCTGCACCTATAGCATTAGCTATAGTACGTCTGGACTCATCTAGAGCCTTCTTATTCTGAGAGGCAAATTCATAAACACTGGATGGATTCCCATACAGCTCACTAAAGTAAGGTAGCATTGCCTCTACGACCTCTGGCTTTGTCTTTGTAGTAGCCGCATTGTCAAGGTATATCTTCTTTTCCATGTGGTCATCTCCTAAAATTGATTAATTTATTGCTAGCAATTCAGTTTAGACTGATTTACTTGTGCTTTACCGGCATCTGCTTGAACTTTCTTGCTTTCAGCAACTAGATCAGAGAGCATAATTCCATCCACTGCGTCATTTATACTATCACTTATACGCTTCCAGACGTATTTTGTTACACATATATCTGAGTTGCCGCAAGGTGTATCAGTACTGTTAATTTCATAGCAATCGACAGGACTAAGATCCCCTTCTAAGGCCCTTAAAATATCGCCTACAGATATTTCTTCAGGAGGCATAGCCAGTACATATCCCCCTTGGGCTCCACGGATTCCATTTACTATTCCTGATTTTTTTAGCCTTGCAACAAGCTGCTCTAGATAGTTCATTGAAATACCCTGTCTTTCTGCAATCTGACTTAAGGCTATCGCTTCATCATCCGTATTAACTGCTAGGTCAACTACCGCTCTTAATCCATATCTCCCTTTTGTTGTTAATTTCATACTTAACCTCCATTCTGCCAATAAACCGCGAAAGTATCTAAAAATCGCTGCAATCAGTCCATGGATCATATGTTTTATATCCTACTGAATTAATTCCTATTAAATTACTCGGTAATAAATATATCACTCCATGATAAAATTGTCAACAATAAAATGTGTTATTCATAAGTTTTTACCAATCCAAATATATTTAATAAAGATATGACAATCGNGGTAGTTAAATTTGAAGGTAAAACAAGCAGCTATAGCAGGTAGCAGGCATATAGGCAGAAGTAATATCCTTAAAGGAACATTAATTCTTACTCTTGCGGGATTTGCCACTAGAGTGATAGGTTTTTTGTATAAAATATTCTTATCTAAGGTTATGGGAACAGAATGGCTAGGGATATATCAGCTGGTATTCCCTGTCTATGGTATAGCATTCACTATCTATGCCACAGGGATTCAAACTGCCATTTCCAGGCTAATTGCCGCTGAAATGGGTAGAAGAAATCATAAAAACATTGGGAAGATTTTAAGGTCCGGTATACTTCTTTCTATTTCGATAGCATTAATATTGTCTTTCCTTTTATATAAGTTTTCAGACACAGTTGCACTACACTTTTTGCTGGAGCCTAGGAGTGCCTCTTCTTTAAGAATATTGGCTCTTGTATTCCCTTTCTGTGGCATAACCTCATGTATAAATGGCTATTATTACGGATTAAAAAAAGCCGGAGTTCCGGCTTCAACACAGCTGATAGAACAGATAATTCGTGTTATTGTAGTATATACTGCTGCCTTTACAGTGGGCAAGGATAATTTTAGGGTAACATGTGAGATGGCTGTAATAGGACTAGTTATCGGAGAAATTGCTTCCAGTCTATATAATTTCATATCAATATTCATTACAAAGTCACCAAAAGATATGTTATATCTCGGTCCTAATCTTTCAGCTGTAACCCTAAGGAGAAGGCAAATATTAAAAAACATCCTTACCCTTAGTATTCCCTTATCTACCAACCGTCTGCTAATAAATATCCTCCATAGTGTAGAGGCTGTACTTATACCAACTATGCTTCGTAGGTCGGGACTTAACACAGCTGAGGCATTAAGCACCTATGGAACCTTAGTGGGTATGTCTATACCATTTATTATGTTTCCAACAGCAGTAATAAATTCATTGGCTGTACTTCTTCTTCCTACAGTATCCGAGGCACAGGCTATGGATAACAATGATATGATCGGAAGGACAACTTCCGTCTCTATAAAATACAGCTTAATAATAGGTATAATGAGCACAGGTATATTTTTATTGTTTGGCAACAACCTAGGAATCAGTATATTTAATAGCGAGGAAGCAGGAAGGTATCTCATAGTATTAGCCTGGATTTGTCCTCTAATATACATAGCCACCACCTTAGGAAGTATAATAAATGGACTTGGCAAGGCTCATATTACCTTCATAAATTCTATCGTCGGTACAATTGCTAAGATTGTTATAATTATTATACTTATACCTCATAGAGGTATAGATGGATATCTTATTGCGTTACTAATTGGTCAGCTTATTATAACCATCATGGATTCTATCCATATCATAAGAAATATTCCTTTTCAATTTGATGCGGTAAACAGTTTGCTCAAACCAGGAATTATCGTAGCCATGTCAGGTTTCATACTAAAGAGTATCTATGAATATTTGCATAAAATCACTCATTTACATCAAGCGGTTTTTCTTCTATTATTTTGTTTTATCTTCTGCATCGTATGCTTAATTCTTTTTATTATAACAGACACAATCTCAAAAAAAGATTTTAAGTAAAATAAAGTTCCTACTTATAACTTGTAAGGGGTTACTTGATATACATAATAATTCAACCAGTTCGTATACATGGTATTAGCATGAGCCCGCCATGTAAGATTCGGCCGTTCCTCTGAACCATCTGGGCTATAATAGTTTACAGGTGGTTCAATATCCAATCCCTTGCTTAGATCCCTCTTATATTCTTGATCCAATGATACCCTATCATACTCTGGATGACCCATGATGAAGAACTGCTTACCCTCCTTAGCCATTACGATAAATATCCCGGCCTCATCAGATTCAGCTAGAATCGTAAGGTCCTCCTTGGCTAGAATATCTTCCTTGAGTACAGTTGTATATCTTGAATGAGGTGCAAAAAACACATCATCAAATCCACGGACAAATGGAACCCTACGCCTAAGAACATTATGCTCAAATATTCCAAACATCTTCTTATCCAGTTTTCTTTTTTGTATTCCATAATGATAATATAATCCAGCCTGAGCTCCCCAGCAGAGATGTAGGGTAGAGGTAACATTGGTTGTCGACCATTCCATAATCTCCTTGAGCTCATCCCAATATGTAACCTCTTCAAATTCCATAAGCTCTACCGGTGCTCCAGTAATGATAAGTCCGTCAAACTTACGATTATATACATCCTTACATGTAAGATAAAACTGATCTAGATGACTGGTGGGCGTATTCTTTCCTACATAAGTACTGGTAGTTAAAAATGTAATGTCTACTTGTAGGGGCGTGTTGGAAAGGCTGCGAAGTAGCTGCACCTCTGTATCTTCTTTAATAGGCATCAGATTTAAAATAGCAATCTGAAGCGGACGAATATCCTGATGCATGGCTCTGGTTTCATCCATTATAAATATATTCTCATCCTCTAATACCTTTTTTGCAGGTAAATCACTTTGAACCTTAATAGGCATAATAAATCACCAACCTTGAATATTTTCGCATAGATAAAATTAATATTAGCATGGTTATTTGAATAAATCAACTTCATGTTATCTAATATTTACCATAATTTCTTCTATCCTGTCTATAAAACTTTCTGATTATTAATTATTAATTCAAACTCAAGCTCTAATTTATTGGCAGCTCTTTTACACAAAAGCATACGATCAAGAAATATCTCAAAATAATCCATAACAGGACTAATACTAGTATCAATAGTTAAGTCCAGCTGAAATGTTTTTCTATCGATTATCTCTATCTTTGATTCTTCGACTGCATAATTTACTCTATCATGAATATCAAAACTTGGAAGGTCCTGGTTTCTCACCCGACTTCTCCTTACATCCGTCTTATCTGCAAGAATAAGAGCAGCAGCAATTGCACTTACAGGAACAGCAGTCCCTTCATCATGATTACCAATGGCCGCAATTACCTTAGCATTTTGCTCAGGGCTTGCTCCAAGCTGATCAAGTAAACGAAAGGCCATAACCGCTCCACTTTGTGCATGTTCTTCCCTATTAACAATATTTCCTATGTCATGCATATAGCAAGCAATCTGTGCCAGCTCCACATCCTCCTGAGGATAATCAAGAGTCTCAAGTATATATTTTGCCACACTGGCCACCTTGGTTACATGGGCTAGACTGTGTTCAGTATAACCAAGGGCTGAAAGTGCCTTGTCAGCATGCATAATATATGTTTTAATAGCTTGGTTCTCCTTAACTTCTTTAAATGTAATCATAGTCTACCTTCCCTTTTGCTCTAAAGTAATTTTAATAAGTCTTCCTCAGTTAGAATTATTATACCTAGCTGCTGAGCTTTTGTAAGCTTACTACCAGCATTCTCACCTGCGATAAGATAATCAGTCTTCTTAGATACACTTCCTGATACCTTACCACCATGCTTCTTAACTAGCTCTTCCATCTGTGACCTACCCATAGAAGGAAGCGTTCCTGTAATAACAAAGGTAAGTCCCATTAAGCTTCCATCTACCTGGGAATCATCTTCCCTTGATATAAAATTCACACCTGCCTGCTCAAGCCTTGATAAGATATCGAGATTATCAGGATTTGAGAAGAAATCTAGGATAGCTCTAGCACTTATATCACCCATATCCCTTACAGTAATAAGCTCCTCATAGGATGCATCCCGAAGACGATGAATTGACTTAAAATGATTCATAAGCTCATAAGCTGCCTGGCGACCTATATTACGAATACCAAAGCCAGTGATTAAGCGGTCTATATCATTGTCCTTACTCTTTTCTATGGCTGCAAGTAGCTTATCGGTATTCTTCTCTTTACCTATTAAACCCTTTTCAATCATCACATCCCTATATCTATCTAGATAGTATATATCAGCTATATCCTTTACGTAGCCTTCCCTAACTAAAGACTCTATATATGCTTCTCCAAAGCCCTTGATATCCATGGCATTTCTTCCAACAAAATTCAAAATATGCTGGGTAAGCTGTGCCGGGCAATTCAAATTGTTACACCTTATATCAACCAAGACATCATCTTTTATAGCCTCGCTTCCACAGGATGGGCAAACTAAGGGAATAGTATAAGGAACTGCGCCCTCAGGTCGTTTTTCTTTAACCACCGATAAAATCTCGGGAATAATTTCACCGGCCTTTCTGACTACTATAGTATCTCCTATTCTTACATCCAGCTCGTCAATTCTATCTTGATTATGAAGTGTTGCCCTCTCTACATTAGTTCCACAAAGGCGAATGGTATCAAAGATGGCTGTAGGGGTTATCCTTCCCGTCCTACCCACTGATAACCTTATATCTCTAATGACCGTTTCCTTTTCCTCAGGCGGATACTTGTAAGCTACAGCCCATCTGGGTACCTTAGAAGTTGCTCCAAAATGCTCTCTATCAGATAGACTGTTAACCTTAACCACTGCCCCATCAATGTCATAAGGCAGGCTTCCCCTAGACTCACCTATTTCTGTTATCGCCTCCCAGACCTCATCAGCAGTTCTACATAGTTTATAGCCCTCAATAACCTTCATACCTTGCTTTCTCAGCCAGTCCAGACTTTCAGAATGACTGTTAAAGCTAATACCTCTGGCATCCTGAACATTAAAGACAAATAAAGAAAGTTTTCTTTCCTTTACTACCTGTGGATCCAGCTGCCTTAGGGTTCCCGCTGCACAGTTCCTTGGATTTGCAAATTCTTTTTTCCCCTCTGCCTCAAGCTTTTCATTAACCGCATTAAAATCCTCAAACTTCATATAAACCTCTCCCCTAACCTCAAGATAGGGTACAGATTCCTTCAGTTTGATTTTTGCATCCTTGATCATTCTTATGTTCTGGGTGACATCCTCACCGTAATTAATACCATCTCCTCTGGTAACGCCCATATTAAATTGTCCGTTCTCATAACGCAAAGACACAGATAGGCCGTCAATCTTTCTTTCTACCACAAAGACCGTATCTGCTTTCTCTTTAAGGATCTTCTCTACAAAACTATATACCTCTTCCTTTGAGAATACATCCTGCAAGCTAAGCATAGGAACATTATGATTAACCAAGACCCCTGCTTCCCTTTTAGCTACACCACCAATCTTTCTTATTGGTGAATCCTCGCTGATAAACTCAGGATGCTCATCCTCGAGCTTTCTTAGCTTTATAGTAAGCTTGTCATATTCATAATCAGAGATTTCTGGATCATCCTGGTTATAATACCTATCATTGTGATACCTTATCAGCTCTCGTAAGCTCTCAATCTCCTGCTTTATATCCATATCATTTCACCTGAGCCTTTCATCTATCCTAAATATAATCATATTATCATTATAATATATTACATGACCATTGTATGGGACTAGATATACAATGATATAGTAATATTATGATTTCATTTTCTTAATCTTCATTAGCTTCTATAAGTCTGTTTAGCTCTTCCATTTCCTTGCTGGTTAGATTTCTCCATGTACCAGGTTTTAATCTGCCAAGATTAATATTCATTATGCGTACCCTAACAAGCCTTATAACCCTATATCCCAGATATTCGCACATACGTCTAATTTGTCTATTGAGCCCCTGAGTTAATACGATTCTAAATGTATTCTTATCAATTAATGTAACCTTACAGGGCTTAGTCACAGTGTCGAGTATGGGAACCCCCTCAGACATTTGTTTAACAAATTCCTTACTTATCTCCTTATTGACAGTAACTATATATTCCTTATCGTGGCCATATCTTTCCCTGAGGATGCTATTGACTATATCACCGTCATTTGTAAGCAATATCAAACCCTCTGATTCCTTATCTAGTCTCCCAATAGGAAAAATTCTCGTAGGATAATTAATAAAATCCACTATATTATCTGGTTCCTTTGACGATGTGGTGCTAACTATACCTACTGGCTTATTAAAGGCAATTAATACTCTCTTCTCTTTATTAGTAACTGGCTTCCCTTTAAAAGTGACTCTGTTTTCTGGTCTTACCCTAGATCCTATCTCAGCCTTTACACCATCAATCTTTACCTTACCTTCTTGTATATATCTATCTGCTTCTCTTCTGGAGCATAGACCTGCATCACTAAGGAATTTATTGATTCTAATACCATTATCACTCTTAGAATTGTTAGCTTTATTTATATTATTTCTGTTATTATTTCTATTATCTCTCATACTACTCCTATTCTCTTGCTTGCTTCCTAGTCTGATTTGAATGTAATTATATAATATTTCATAGCTATAGTCCACTAAATATGGGACTGTCCTCTTAGCAAANCTAATAGAGGCATATAGATATAACCTATACATCTTGTATTATTGGTTATATCTATATGCCTCTATTTTATTCATTTATTCATATTTTTATCTTTTATCTGCTAACTTAATCAGCCTCTTCACTATCACCATTCTGGTTTGATGGACTATCATTACTTCTTGCAAGCTGGTCTAATCCATTCCAGAAGATCATTAAATCCTCGTCCTTAGCTTTAGCTTCTTCACCCTTTGTATTTGTTTCCTCAATTAGAGCTAAAACATCTGCATCTTCATTTCTTGCATTAAAGTATTCTTCTACCTCTGGTTCCATGTCGCTTACAATCTTGAAATTGCCATCATCATCTGTGATTACATAGAACTTTGAAAGTCCTGGCGCGAGAGTGTTTATACTTGAAAACTTTATTTCATGGTAAGCATATACTATATATGCTCCCTCTTCATAACTCTTTTTTGAATAGGTCTTTACATTTCTATAATCCTCGATATATTGCACCATCTTCTGTAGCTGCTCTCTGCTCTCTACCTTGCTCGGGTCAAGATAGACCGATTTTAACTTATCTACATCGCTAGATGCCTTAGCCGTGAAGAATACCTCAATAAATGCATCCATACCTTCCATCTCTTCCAATGGATAAACCGGAATAGGCGTAGGACTAGGAATCGGTGTAGGGGATAGCGTAGGAGTAGGTGTTACTTCTGAAGCTTCTATATCCTCCTGACTTGCTCTCATAGCCACCATGGCCGATACATCAGCTTCATCATCATTAACCTGTGCTTCTGCTACGATGCTACTGGTCGAATTAGCCTGATCATCAGCTTTAGGTCTTCCCTGGATTATCATTAGTGTTAACAGGCCAATGCCCATAGTGCTCAAGCATGTTAACAGGACTATCTTTTTATATTTTAGTTTCATAGTAGGATTTGCTCCTTTTCATGCATATGTTACTGCCTATAATGATAATGGTATTTTAACAAACAGCTAGTTAGAAGTCAAGTCTATATTTAACTTTTCTGTAACACATTTAACACTTTTGTAACATTTTAACCTTAATCCTATCTTTACTTTAGATTAAAATTAGTTTATACTGTTTGAGATAAACCTATTGTTTTTGCACCTGTAGCTCAGTGGATAGAGCGTTCGCCTCCGGAGCGAAAGGCCGCTGGTTCGAATCCAGTCAGGTGCATTATCTGCGTTTCTTTCTAAGCCTTAACAGAAGCCTAACTATTAATACAATTATAGCAACTAGTACCAAGATGATTCCATAAAGCATGAAAGCAATATGGTTAGGGCTAGATAGGATGGCAGCAATGCTATGTTCATCCTCTACATTCTTTCTTCCCTGGATTTCCTGATAATAGGCAGGTATCTCAGATATTCCGTCTACCTTGTCAAAGGATTTAAGGTAGGATACCAGTGCATACCATTCTTTTACTTCGCTCTTTATACCACCCTTATACTCATATATAATCTCATTCTCATAATCTGTTACCGGTAATCCATCTCTTGTTTTTGGTTCTATTTTTAGCAAGCCAAAAGATTTTTCCCCCACTACTGATAGCATCTGTGCAGAATATAATCCAGCCACAACCCGGTATAATTTATCGTCTTGAATTTCTTCCAGGTACTCCTTAGTGATTACATCTGTCAGCTTATGAGTCTTTACTAAATTGCTATCTATCACCTTATTGAAAATCAATCTATTGGGGTTGAATGTATATTGCATACCTGATATAAAGAGCTGTGCCTCATTCATTAGAGGTGTTACCGAAGCATCCACCTCACAGACAGCCTTTAACTCTTTTCCTGTTAGGTATATGGATATTAAAGGGTACCCTGGCATTTTATCAGCCCCAATTCCTAAAGAACTGACACGAAAGGCATCAGTTACAGTTATGTCCCCTTGAAAAAAGGAATCTCGTATTGTTCCAGCTGGAACAATGGCTGCATCCACCGGTATGTAATCCTCACCCTCTGCTTGCTTTACTGCATATACATATGCATCACTTATAAGATTCCCCAGAGTGGATTCTTTATGGTTATTCTCAATTTCTTTGGTAGTGGGGAAGCTAAAGGGGGTAGAAGCTACAAGCTCGTCCTTTCTACTTATCCCCCAAGTCTTTATCCAAGGCAGGGGGTACTCTAATCATAATTTATTAATTAGCCCACTCCCACTTAACATCAATCTTATCAATATCAACTTTGTTAACTTTAGATTTGAATCTACTAACCCAATCCGGTTGATCTGGAAGGTCTTTTGAAGGTTCTGTTAATACAGGATAGGTTATATATTCATTCTCCTCTATAACTATACCGTTAAGGGCCCACCATTCCTCGTCAGTAAGCCTTTTATCACTAACAAACTCATAGCTACTATATACCGCCCCTCGGGACAGATATAACTTACCCTCAACTGGTATTACAACATAGATATGGTCAAATAAGCCCGTGGCTAAGGTAAGATAGGCTCCAGGATTAGTTGAAACATCTGTTACCAGCATATCTGTAATATCTACTGCTTCATATTCTTCAGCCGCAGCATATAAAAAGGAGTCAATGATATTTTCCATGTAGGCACCATAATACAAAAGCTTGTCATATTCTTCCTCTGTG
>JGI24709J26583_10000497_pt1 | contig 33371 bp, 33 predicted proteins | sample BioPla2DNA1_FD_26583 | JGI IMG/M metagenome (IMG submission 26583) | reverse complement strand
AAATCAATCGATATTATTCTTTCTGATGTCAACAAACGAACAGGTCTTGAGGCACTTTGCGACTCTTATGGTTTGTCTGCTTCTGAAGTTGTGGCTTTTGGTGACAATCTTAACGACTATGAGATGCTTGAATTTGCTGGAACAGCTGTAGCAACAGAAAATGCTCGAGAAGAAATCAAGGAAATTTCAAGTGAAATCATTGGGCACTGCGATGACGAATCAGTTATGGCTTACATGGAAGGATTAGTTGATTAATGGCAGATATCAAATTACTTGCCTTGGATTTGGATGGGACGCTCTTTAACAGTAAAAAAATTGTTACACGTGAAAATAAGCTTGCGCTCAGAGCTGCACGTGACAAAGGTGTCAAGGTTGTTATCACAACAGGACGTCCACTAAAAGCTATTAGTGGCTTGCTTGAAGAGTTAGATTTAATTTCTGATGAGGACTACATTATCACTTTTAATGGTGGTTTGGTTCAAAAGACAAATGGGGAAATTTTGGACAAAAGTGAGTTGACTCGTTCACAGTTAAAACTTTTATACAGCCATCTAGAGCCGCTTGCTCTTCCGTTTGATGTGCTTAGCGACGGTATCGTATACAGCCTTGCTTGCCGTGGCAACGTTTCGCACTACCCAGAAGCAAATCCAACTCTTGATTTTGTTACGGTAAATAGCTTTGCTGAAATTCCTGAGAATGTGATTTATAATAAAGTCGTCAGCGTGACAAATCCAGAATTTTTGGATCAACAATTGCTAAAATTGCCAAAAGAGTTACACCAACATTTTGAAATTTTTAAATCACGTGATATTATAGTAGAAATGATGCCTAAAGGTGTTCATAAAGCTGCTGGTTTAAATCAGTTGGTGGAGCACTTGGGCTTATCATCAAAAAATGTCATGGCTATGGGTGATGAAGAAAATGACCTTTCTATGTTGAAATGGGCAGGTTTAGGCGTTGCTATGGCAAATGGCGTTGCAATTGTAAAAGAGACAGCAGACGTTGTGACTAGTCGTACAAACGAAGAGTCAGGTGTCGCAGAAGCTGTTGAAAAATACATTTTACAAGCGAAGTAGAAAGGATAAGAGACACTTAGCGTTCTCTTGGTAGCTTAATATGGGATTATTTGATCGTTTATTTGGAAAGAAAAAGGATACTGAAGAAGTTGTTGAGGAGCAAAAAAACACTCAAGAACTCGACAAAAAAGAAGCAGAAGAAACTCTTGATACAACTGTAGCAGAGCCAGCAACTGAAGAAACTGTTAGTGAAGATGTTGAGCAAGTAGCAGGCAAAGAAGCAGAAAAAGAAGCCACTCAAGAACCATCAACTTCTGATGAATCAAGTGAAACGACTTCTAATGAGTTTTCAGATGTTATGGCTGATTACTATGCTAAAAAAGAAGCCGCTCAAGCAGCTCTTGATCGTGGTGAAACAGTTGAATTTGAAGCAGTTGAAACACGTAAAGAGGTTGAAGAAGTATCTGAACCAGAAGCGCCAGCTAGCGCTCCTGTTGAGACAGAAGAGGAAAAATACAATCGTAGTCTTAAAAAGACACGTACAGGATTTAGTGCACGTTTGAATGCTTTTCTTGCAAACTTCCGTCGTGTGGACGAAGATTTCTTTGAAGAACTTGAAGAAATGCTCATTCTTTCAGACGTTGGTGTTAATGTGGCGACTCAGCTAACAGAAGATCTTCGCTACGAAGCTAAGCTTGAAAATGCCAAAAAAGCTGACGATTTAAAACGTGTCATCATCGAAAAATTGGTTGAAATTTATGAAAAAGATGGTGTCTTCAACGAAAAAATTAATTTCCAAGATGATTTGACAGTTATGCTTTTTGTTGGTGTTAACGGCGTCGGTAAAACAACATCAATTGGTAAGCTTGCTTACAAATACAAAAATGAAGGCAAGAAAGTTATGCTTGTTGCAGCGGATACTTTCCGTGCTGGTGCGGTTGCTCAGCTTGCTGAATGGGGACGTCGCGTTGGTGTTCCTGTTGTGACTGGTCCAGAAAAAGCTGACCCAGCATCAGTTGTTTTTGATGGTATGGAAAGAGCTGTCGCTGAAAACGTTGATGTCCTTTTGATTGATACTGCAGGACGTTTGCAAAACAAAGATAATTTGATGGCTGAGCTTGAAAAAATTGGNCGTATCATCAAGCGCGTGGTACCAGATGCGCCGCATGAAACTCTTCTTGCTCTTGATGCTTCAACAGGTCAAAATGCTCTTAGTCAAGCTAAAGAATTTTCAAAAATCACTCCGTTGACTGGACTTATCTTGACTAAAATCGATGGAACTGCCAAAGGTGGTGTCGTTCTTGCCATTCGTCAAGAACTTGATATCCCAGTTAAATTCATCGGATTTGGTGAAAAAATTGACGATATCGGTGAATTTGATTCTGAAGACTTTATCCGTGGTCTCCTAGAAGGGATTATTTAAGGATTATGCTTGATTTTGTAAAAGTCCATTTGTCGACAATTTTACTCACTTCAGCAACATTCGTCTTAACTCTGATTTATCTTGCTGAGAGCAAATGGACAATCACGATTGTCTGGGCACTTGTGACACTTATTAACATTGCTCGTTTAGCTTTTGCTTATTTCAAAAAATAGAAAAAATCCCTCTATAAAGAGGGATTTATTTTTTTAGTTAAAATACACGATAAACATATGGATTATCAGGCTCATCAGTTTCTTTGAATGTTGAAACGTGTAAAACGGGTAAAGTCTGTTCTAGATTTTTATCATACTCGAGGCTAATTGTTCCCGTAGCTGTAATCCAAGTGTTATCTTTATAGCTTGTTTCATTTCCTGTGGTTAAAAGCCCATAAACACCAGAATCGGCGATACAGTGAATGATACCAAATCGGAAAAGAAATTGATAACCATCGTGCCCAGGCTCATTGTAGACAAAGCCAGTGTAGGTGATATTTCGACCAGAAAATTCATCTGGGAAAAGATAGATGAGTTCCATGATTTCCATGTAATTGTCAGTTGTAATGGTTAAATCACCTGAACCTTGATATTTTTTCATTTCTTTCTTCATTTCTTTGTCATAAGCAGAAGAAGTGAAGTAAAGGCTTGTATCAGGTTTTAGGTATTGAACTCGCGTACCGTCATCACTAACGGTGCCAGTAGAACCTGCAGCTAGCGGGAAATGATAGCCTTTAGCTGAAACTGTCGTCGAATCAAGAGAAACAGTCGGCACTAATAAACCAATGACAATCGGAATGGCAAGAATAATTGGACTTGTTATTTTAGCCAATTTACCATGCAAATGGCTGTGCAATTTCATGTCCTTCATCCAGATAACCAGCTGAATAATGGCTAGGATAAATGACAGAACCATAGAAATGTAAGCCAAGTATGCGTAGTGAGTATTGATGTACTGGCTTAATTTTCCGGTGATCTGGAGATACATGGTTAATTCAAAATAGCCAACAAGAATTAAAAATCGAATCATCCAATCACCCCCACAAGCATACAATAAATGACAATCATAACAACAGAAACGCTGATAAATTGTGCGATAAAGCGAGTCTTAAATGATTTTAGCATCATCATGAGATTTTTGATGTCCACCATAGGACCAATCAAAAGAAAGGCAAGAACAGGCGCTGTACCAAATGATGATAGTAGAGAAGCTCCGATAAAGGCATCAGCCTCACTACAAAGTGATAAGATAAATGCTAGAAGCATCATGATAAGAATGGCTGTTAAAGAATTACCACCGATTGTTGTCAGAATACGTGTCGGCAAGTAAATTTGCATGGCTGAGGCAATCAAAGACCCAAATACCAAATAACGTCCCGTATCAAATAACTCATCAATGGCATGCGCTAGCGCAAGAAATATCTTGCGGTACCAAGGCTCATTTGAGTAATTATGGAAATGGCACGGTGCTGCATTTTCTTTTAAGATATTATCATCGACGACAAATCCAAGCATGATACCCAAAGTCATCGCGACAACAATGGCGCCTAATAACCTCAATCCTAAGAAGCGCCAGCTATTTCCAAAAGCCGAATAAGTTGCAAATAATACGATGGGGTTAATAATTGGTGCGGTTGCCAAAAAAGGAATTGCCGTGTAGCTTGGAACCTTCTTTTCCAAAAAACGTGTGATAATCGGAACAATCCCGCACTCACAAGATGGAAAGACAAAACCAATAAAAGTCCCGAAAATGATTCGGAGTATCTTATTTTTAGGAAGGTATCGCTGAACCAAATCAGGTGTGACGTATACTTCGATGATACCAGAAAAAATAGTTCCTAATAAAACAAAAGGCAGTGCCTCGATAATGATTGATATAAAAATAGCAAACCATTGTAAGACACTTGCTGGTAATTGATTAAAAATGGTCATAAAAACTAATTAGTCGCTTTCTTTGTTTCGTTGTCCTCATTTTTCTTTTCTTTTTCAGGGTCACTAGAAACTTTAGGAAAACTTGCAAAGTTTTCAAACATTGCTTCTAAGTTATCTTGACGTTTATGAGTGATAGCCATAATTGGTAGCCTCTTTTCTATATATAATCACCCATTATTATACTATCATTCGTCTAATTCTACAAAATTTTGCTGGAAAAATATAAAAAGTCAGTTAATAAAAATCAGTAAATATTAACTTGAAATCTTCCAAAATGCTAGTTAAAAACACTGTTTGAGGCATTTTTTTGATATAATGGATAAGCTATGAAAAATGAAAATATAATAAAAATTGCTCAAGAATTAGGAGTTAAAGAAAGTCAAATCGCTAAGGTTTTAGACTTAACGTCACAAGGAAATACCATTCCATTTATCGCTCGTTACCGTAAAGAAATGACTGGTAATTTGGATGAGGTTCAGATTAAGTCTATTATCGATTTAGATAAGAGCATGACAGCTCTTGCGGAACGTAAAGCGACTGTTCTTGCTAAGATTCAAGAGCAAGGAAAATTAACAGCTGAGCTTCAAAAAGCTATTGAGACAGCTGAAAAATTGGCTGACGTTGAGGAACTTTACCTTCCGTATAAAGAAAAACGCCGCACAAAAGCAACAATTGCCAGAGAAGCTGGGCTATTTCCTCTAGCACGTTTGATTTTACAAAATAAAGCTTCGCTAGAAAAAGAAGCGCAAGCTTTTGTGACAGAAGGCTTTGAGACAGCAGAAAAAGCACTCGCTGGCGCGTGTGAAATCTTGATTGAATCATTTTCAGAAGATAACCGTCTTCGTTCATGGGTTTACAATGAAATCTGGTCATACAGCTCAATTGTTTCAACAGTTAAAGATGAAGACGCAGATGACAAAAAGACCTTCCAAATCTACTATGATTTTTCAGAAAAAGTTGGTAAAATCCAAGGTTACCGTATCCTTGCCCTTAACCGTGGGGAAAAACTTGGTATCTTGAAAGTTGGTTTTGACCACAATACTGATAAAATGATTCGATTTATGGCAGCACGTTTTAAAAATAAAAATGCTTATATCGATGATGTTATTTCAAAAACAATCAAGAAAAAAATTGTTCCTGCTATGGAACGTCGCATTCACAGTGAGCTGACTGAGAGTGCTGAAGATGGAGCAATCGAACTCTTCTCAGAAAATCTTCGTAACCTTCTTTTAGTGTCTCCGTTGAAAGGAAAAATGGTTCTCGGATTTGATCCAGCCTTTCGTACAGGTGCCAAGCTTGCTGTTGTTGACCAAACCGGAAAACTAATGACAACACAAGTCATCTATCCAGTTCCACCAGCTAGCCAAGCTAAGATTGAGCAATCTAAGAAAGACTTAGCTGAGTTGATTCGCACTTATGGCATTGAAATCATTGCTATCGGAAATGGGACAGCTAGTCGTGAGAGTGAAGCATTTGTTGCGCAAGTCTTGAAAGATTTTCCAGATGTTTCTTACGTGATTGTTAATGAAAGCGGGGCTTCTGTTTACTCTGCTTCAGAGCTTGCACGTCATGAGTTTCCAGATTTGACTGTCGAAAAACGCTCAGCTATTTCCATTGCACGTCGTTTGCAAGACCCACTTGCAGAACTTGTTAAAATCGATCCAAAATCAATTGGTGTCGGTCAATATCAGCACGATGTTAGTCAGAAAAAACTTGCTGAAAACCTTGACTTTGTTGTTGATACCGTTGTTAACCAAGTTGGCGTAAATATTAACACAGCAAGTCCTGCGCTTTTGTCACACGTTTCAGGACTTAACAAGACAATTTCTGAAAATATTGTTAAATATCGTGATGAAAATGGTCGAATCACTTCTCGTGAAGAAATCAAGAAAGTGCCACGTTTGGGAGCTAAAGCCTTTGAACAAGCTGCAGGTTTCTTGCGCATTCCAGGTGCTAAAAATATTCTTGATAATACAGGTGTTCACCCAGAGTCATATAAAGCCGTTGAACATTTGTTAAAAGAACTTGCTATCACAGATTTAGATGATTCTGCAAAAGCGAAATTACAAGCTGTATCAATCAAAGAGATGGCTGAAAAAATCAATATTGGACAAGAAACATTAAAAGATATCATTGCTGACCTCTTGAAACCAGGACGTGATTTACGTGATGATTTCGAAGCGCCTGTTTTACGTCAAGATGTTCTAGATATTTCAGACCTTGAAATTGGTCAAAAATTAGAAGGAACTGTCAGAAATGTTGTCGATTTTGGTGCCTTTGTTGATATCGGTCTTCACGATGATGGATTGATTCACATTTCTCAAATGAGTAAATCCTTTGTCAAACACCCAAGTCAAGTGGTTTCCGTTGGTGATGTTGTCACGGTTTGGGTTTCAAAAATCGATAAAGAACGCGAAAAAATTAATCTTTCATTGGTAGATTTACGTGAACTTAACTGATTATGTGAAAACTGTCTCACTAGAAGATTTTGACAAACCATTTTTGCATACAGCGACTTGGAATGCTCGTCTGCGCACAACTGGTGGACGCTTTTTTCCAGCTGATGGTCATCTTGATTTTAATCCGAAGCTTTATGAAGCATTTGGAGAAGATGTTTTTCGAAAGATTGTTCGACATGAGCTTTGCCATTATCATCTTTATTTTGAAGGTAAAGGCTACAAGCATTCAGATGTTGATTTTAAAGAATTGTTGCGAAAAGTTGATGGGCTTCGCTACGCTCCAAGCCTTGCTAAGAAGGAGCAATTTTACCGCTATCGTTGTCAAAAATGTGGTCAAGAATATCACCGAAAACGCCGTGTTAACACTAAAAAATACGTTTGTGGACGATGCCATGGCAAATTATCGTATGTTGACATAAAATAATCTTACTTTTAATTTAAAATCAGTCGTAAGGCTGATTTTATTTAAAAGAATATTTTGTATAATACTTATAGTGAGAAAAGGAAGGGATGAAAATGAAATCAGCTCTTTATAAACAGCGAAAAAATAAACTGGTTTGCGGTGTTTGTGCCGGAATTGCTGATAAGTTTGGCTGGGACTTGCCTTTGACACGTGTTTTAGCAGCTTTGCTAATGTACTTTTATGGCTTTGGTATTGTGCTATACATTCTCTTAGCAATTTTTCTTCCTTACAAAGAAGATCTCGATCGTGACAACTATGGTACAGGGCCACGTCGAAGAAAGGATGCTGAAGTTGTTGACGATGATGACAAAGACAACGACGGCTGGTTCTGGTAATCACTGGCAAAAAAGTTTTTAATGTTTGTAGTTAATAGCCTAGATAAGTATAACAGGAACTTATCCTAGTCTTAAGAAACGATAAAAGGTTTGAGTTCCATTCTCAAACCTTTTTTGACACTTGAAGTGAAATTTCCAAAAGCTTGCGTTAGCGCTTACTTTTTAGGATTATTATGATATAATAATGAAAAAAGAGGAAAAGGACTGAACAGAATTGTTAAATACTTTGAAAATAGGCAAAATGTAGTAACAGTCTATTTTTCATTTTTCAATTCATTTACATTTTTTGTAAAAAGTTCATGGTATGGGGCATGTCAGTTACTGTAAAAATGTTGGTAGACAAGGTAAAACTTGATGTTATCTACGGTGATGATGACTTATTAGCAAAAGAAATTACAACGGCAGATATTTCACGTCCAGGTCTTGAAATGACTGGATATTTTGATTATTATTCGCCTGAACGTTTGCAACTTTTGGGAATGAAGGAATGGTCATATTTGACAAAAATGACGTCACATAATCGTCGTCATGTTTTGCGAGAAATGATTAAGCCTGAAACACCAGCAATCATCGTTGCTCGTAATCTAGCGATTCCTGAAGAAATGTTAGCTGCTGCTAAGGAAAAAGGTATTGCTATCTTGCAAAGTCACGTTCCAACGAGTCGTTTATCAGGTGAAATGTCATGGTATCTTGATTCTTGCTTGGCTGAACGTACAAGTGTTCACGGTGTTTTGATGGATATCTATGGCATGGGTGTCTTGATTCAAGGTGATTCAGGTATTGGTAAAAGTGAAACTGGTCTTGAACTTGTCAAACGTGGTCACCGTCTTGTAGCCGATGACCGTGTTGATGTCTTTGCTAAAGATGAAGAAACACTTTGGGGTGAACCTGCTGAGATTCTTCGCCACTTGCTAGAAATTCGTGGTGTCGGAATTATCGACGTTATGAGCCTCTACGGTGCAAGTGCTGTTAAAGATTCATCACAAGTTCAATTGGCGATTTACCTTGAAAATTACGAATCTGGTAAAGTGTTTGATCGTCTTGGAAATGGAAATGAAGAACTTGAATTATCAGGTGTTAAAATTCCGCGCTTGCGCATTCCTGTCCAAACTGGTCGAAACATGTCTGTTGTTATCGAAGCAGCAGCTATGAACTATCGTGCAAAACAAATGGGATTTGATGCTACTAAGACTTTTGAAGATCGTTTGACTCAACTCATTACAAAGAACGAGGAATCAAATGATTAATCCAATTGCGATTCAATTTGGTCCTTTTGTGATTCGATGGTACGCTCTTTTCATTGTGTCAGGTATGCTTCTTGCTGTTTACCTTGCAATGAAAGAAGCACCGCGTCGAAAAATAATTCCAGACGATATTTTAGATTTTATCTTGATTGCATTTCCGCTTGCCATTATCGGTGCGCGTCTCTATTATGTGATTTTTGATTTTAACTACTATGCTAGTCAGCCATGGACAGAAATCTTTGCTGTTTGGCATGGTGGTTTAGCCATTTATGGAGGCTTGCTGACAGGTGCCATTGTCTTGTTTATCTTTTCGTATTATCATGCGATTCATCCGCTTGATTTTCTTGACATTGCAGCTCCTGGAGTGATGATTGCGCAAGCCATTGGTCGCTGGGGAAATTTCGTCAACCAAGAAGCCTATGGTAAAGCTGTTAAAAGCTTAAACTACCTTCCAGATTTTATTAAAAATCAGATGTATATCGATGGTAGTTACCGTGTTCCGACTTTCTTGTATGAGTCAATGTGGAATTTGCTCGGTTTTATCATTATCATGAGCTTAAGACACCGTCCACATTTCTTTAAACAAGGTGAAATTACTTTCTTTTACTTGATTTGGTATGGATGTGGACGCTTTGTGATAGAAGGAATGCGAACAGATAGTTTGATGTTTCTTGGCATGCGTGTGTCACAGTGGCTATCAGCAATCTTGGTCATTATCGGTATTGTGATGATTGTCTGGAGACGAAAACAAAAGGAAGTTCCTTATTATCAAAATTAGCTTTAGTAGATAGGAGATAAGATGTTAGAATTAGCTCTATTAATTTTTGCCATTGCTTTTGCAGTTTTAGTTGTTGTTTTTATACCAATTGGTGTTAAACTATATAAAACAGTTGATGTTGTCAATGAGACGATTGATGAATCTAAACAAACGATTAAAGTCTTGACGAGCGATGTTAATGTCACTCTTCACCAAACCAACGAAATTCTTGCTAAGGCAAATGTCTTAGTTGAAGATGTCAATGGTAAGGTGTCAACGATTGATCCTTTGTTTGTCGCAGTTGCAGACCTTTCAGAGACAGTTTCAGACTTGAATGCTCAAGCTAGACTTTTGTCTCAAAAAGCTTCTCAAGCAACGTCAAATGTTGGTAAAGCTAGCGCAGCTTACGCTGTTGGTAAAGTTGCCTCAAAAATATTGAAAAAGGAGAAAAATCATGAGTAAACTATTAAGAAATGTGATTATTGGTGTTGCCTCAGGTGCCGCAGCAGCCTACTTCCTATCTACCGAAAAAGGTAAAGAATTGCAAAAAAAAGCAACTAATGCTTACCAAGCTTACAAAGAAAATCCTTCTGAATATCATCAAAAAGCTAAAGACAAAGCAACAGAATACACTGATTTGGCTGTTGATACATTCAATGACTACAAAGAAAAATTTGAATCTGGTGAATTAACAACTGATGAATTTCTTGAAGTCGTTAAAGAAAAGGGGCAAGCTGCTGCAGATTTTGCTTCTGAAAAAGTATCAGAATTCACTTCAAAAGTATCTGAAGCAGTTGATGAAGCAGATGACGTTAAAGAAGAAACAAAAGCAGAAGTTGCTGACATTATCATCGATTACACACCAAAGGATGAAACACCAGCTTCTGAAGATGAAAAAACAGAAACAACCGAAGAGAAAGAATAAAAATAGCGGTCAAATGACCGCTATTTTTTTGTATTAAAAAAGCTCCAACTTAGGAGCTTTATATCAGTGTCGTAATGACCAAATAATACTTGAAACCGCTGAAGTGATAGCTAGGCTAATAAGAGAGGCAAATAAGAAAGCCCAGATAGGAGCGAGATTCAAGACAAGTAAAAAGAAAGATACCACAACAGTAGAAATAGCAAATAAAGCGATACGTGCAAAGAACATCAATTCTTTGAACTTAGCGCTCTTATGATTAATTTCTTTAAATTCGTAAAATTTAGGGGTATCCTCTGCCTGAAGATGTTGATCTTCAAGGTCTTTGTGTTGCTTTAACGGTGTTGGCATAATCCTCTCCTCTAATTCAACTGATATCATATCACATTTTGTGATATTTGTCACCTATTTTTAAAAAAGGGACTTGACTCTTGCTCTAAAATATGTTTAAAATAGTTGTTCCTCTTTTTTGTTTCAAAATGAGGATTTCTTTTTGAGCCTCTCCTCTCATAAAGTTTTGCTCATTCTTGAGGCATTGATAAAATACTTTAGAAAGCTATAACAAAAGGATTCCGAGGAGATCTGAGTGACTAATTGTTATAGGAGTGGTATAATTAAAACGTTATGGAAAAAATAATTATTACTGCGACAGCTGAATCTATTGAGCAGGTTAAAGAGCTCTTAGATGCAGGTGTTGACCGCATTTATGTGGGTGAAGAAAATTATGGTTTACGTTTACCGCACAATTTCTCTTATGATGAACTTCGTGAAATTGCTGAATTGGTTCATGCTGATGGTAAAGAATTGAGTGTTGCATGTAATGCTTTGTTGCACCAAGACATGATTAATGCCATTCGTTCTTATCTAGATTTCTTGAAAGAAATCAAAGTGGATTATGTTGTGGCATGTGATGCTGGNCTTTTCCACGTCAATAAAGCTGAAGGCTACAATTTCAAGATGATTTACGATGCATCAGTTTTTGTAACATCAAGCCGTCAAGTAAACTTCTGGGGTGACCATGGTGCAAGTGANACAGTTCTTGCNCGTGAAATCCCATCAGCTGAATTGTTCCAAATGTCAGAAAANCTTCGCTACCCAGCGGAAGTGCTTGTTTANGGAGCAACTGTTATTCATCATTCAAAACGTCCATTGTTGCAAAATTACTTCAATTTTACACATATTGATGATGAAAAAACACGTGAACGTGGTCTTTTCCTTGCTGAACCAAGTGATAAAGACACACATTATTCAATCTATGAAGACAAACAAGGTACACATATTTTTGATACCGATGATCTTGATATGATGCCAAAAATTACTGAGTTGGTAGAACATAACTACACACACTGGAAATTAGACGGTATCTATTGCCCAGGTCATAATTTTGTTGAGATTGCAAAAATCTTTGTTAAGACAAAAGAATTGCTAGAAAAGGGTGAATTCACTCAAGATCAAGCTTTCTTGTTTGACGAAGAAATCCGTAAATTGCATCCAAAAGGTCGTACACTTGGAACTGGATTCTACGAGTTTGATCCAAAAGAAGTGAAATAAGTTCACGTAAACCACTGCTTAATCATGATTGAGTTACTATTTCAGGGCATGTTAAGCAGAATTATTGAAATGTGGTAAAAGCTATTTTACCGAAAATCATTTTTACTATCTTGAAAATAGGAAGAATATAATGTCAAAAAATAATTTTAAACGTCCAGAGGTTTTAGCACCTGCTGGAACTCTTGAAAAATTAAAAGTCGCTGTTGATTATGGAGCAGATGCAGTCTTCGTAGGTGGTCAACAATTCGGTCTTCGTAGCCGTGCAGGTAACTTCACTATGGAAGAATTGCAAGAAGGTATTAACTACGCTCACGCTCGTGGTGCTCGTGTCCACGTCGCAGCAAACATGGTTACTCACGAAGGAAACGAAGTCGGTGCAGGAGAGTGGTTCCGTAAACTTCGTGATATGGGACTCGATGCTGTTATCGTATCAGACCCAGCCATGATTACAATTTGTTTAACAGAAGCACCAGGTTTAGAAGTTCACGTTTCTACGCAAGCTTCTACAACTAACTATGAAGCATTCGCTTTCTGGGAAGAAGTTGGTGTGTCACGTGTCGTTTTAGCGCGTGAAGTTGGGGTTGCTGAAATTGCAGAAATCCGTAAACACACATCCCTTGAAATCGAAGCCTTTGTTCACGGCGCAATGTGTATCGGTTACTCAGGACGTTGTGTCCTTTCTAACCACATGAGTCACCGTGATGCCAACCGTGGTGGATGTTCACAATCTTGTCGTTGGAAATATGACCTTTACGACATGCCATTCGGTGAAAATCGTAAGAGTCTTGAAGGTGAAGTTCCAGAACCATTTTCTATGTCATCAGTTGACATGTGCATGATTGAACACTTGCCTGATTTGATTGATAATGGTGTTGACAGCTTCAAGATTGAAGGTCGTATGAAATCAATTCACTACGTGTCAACAGTTACAAACTGCTACCGCGCAGCTGTTGATGCTTACCTAGAAAGCCCAGCAAAATTTGAAGCTATTAAAGGTGAATTGCTTGATGAACTTTGGAAAGTTGCCCAACGTGAATTAGCAACTGGTTTCTACTACCAAACACCAACAGAAAACGAGCAACTTTTCGGTGCTCGCCGCAAAATCCCACAATATAAATTTGTCGGTGAAGTTGTTGCTTTTGATGAATCAACAATGACAGCAACTATCCGTCAACGTAACGTTATCCTCGAAGGAGACAAAGTCGAATTTTATGGACCAGGTCTTCGTCACTTTGAAACAACAATCAAAGACTTGCACGACGCAGATGGTAATAAAATTGACCGTGCTCCAAACCCAATGGAACTTTTGACAATCACTGTCCCACAAGCTGTTCAGCCCGGTGACATGATTCGTGCTTGTAAAGAAGGTTTAGTCAACCTTTACAAAACTGACGGTTCAAGCAAAACCGTTCGTGCATAATTAAAGCAGTAATAATAAAAAAATGAACGACATAAAAACAGTTTTGTTTTGGTCGTTCATTTTTTGTTAGGAGTTTGAAGTTGTGATTTTCTGACAGTCGGTGGGACTAAAGTCAGACGTTTAATGTCTTCAATTGGGATAATGGTTGAGATGTTTTGTTGAAAATTTTTGAGAATAAGCTTGCTACCTTTAGCGTCATATTTGACAAGGTCTCCAGTGAAACTTTCATCTAGATAAATTGCATGCAAAGCTAAATGTTTTTCCTGCGCTTCTTTGATAATGGCTGCGATTTTATTAGCTTTAAGATTGACTTCATTTGTCTGCGGAGCACGAAAGTCAATGTAAGCTTGCGCCTGCTTTTTAAATTGTTTAATAATATTTTTCATAGTCATTTACCCCAAAAATTGATAAAATGATTATACACCTTTTAGTTAAAAAAATAAATAATCAAAAGTTTAGGATTTTTTTACGAATAGATTAAGTAGGAGGACTTAATTATGTCAGAATTTAAATTTGAAATCGTTGAACACTTGCTTACCCTATCTGAAAGCGACAAAGGCTGGACCAAAGAATTGAACCGTGTCAGCTTTAATGGTGCTGAACCAAAATTTGATATTCGTTCATGGAGCCCAGACCACAGCAAAATGGGTAAAGGTATCACACTTACAAACGACGAATTCAAAATCATCTTGGATGCTTTTCGCGGATAAAAAAGAGTCGACAAATCATTTTTTATGGTCTGTCGGCTTTTTTTGTGGCTGAGACTGGTCAAATATTTTATTTTTCACTATAATAACCTTTGTAAACGTAATCATAAGGTGAGGTCAAATGACAAATTTACAGTATAAGAATTATATTTTTGATTTTTACGGTACTTTGGTAGATATTGAGACAGATGAGGCTGACTTAGCGCTTTGGCAAAAAATGGCAGAGCTGTATCGTGCATATGGTGCTGATTACTCAGCCAATGAGCTGAAAGCTAATTATGATGGGCTAATCAAACGCCAAGAAGAAAAACTGCGCAAACACTATTCATGGCAGCATGTTGAGGTTGATTTGGTAGTGGTTTTTATCGAGCTTATGCTTGAAGCACCGCGCAAGCATGCGACAGATAGTATCATTCTTGATTTGGAAACTTGGGGAAATCTCATTGCCCAGACTTTTAGAATGCTGTCGCGAAAAAAATTGCAAGCTTACGAAAATACGCTAGCTACTTTAAAAACATTAAAAGAAGCAGGAGCTACGGTCATTTTACTCTCAAATGCTCAGCGTGCATTTACCCAAGCAGAGATTGAAATGACAGGATGCAGAGAATTTTTGGATAAGATTTACATCTCATCAGACCATAAAATGAAGAAACCACAAGTTGACTTTATGAATCTTGTTCTAAAGGAAAATCAGCTTGACCCTAAAGAAACCGTCATGGTCGGAAATGACTTCACCAGTGACATGGCAATCGCAAAAGCTGCAGGTATTGATGGCATCATGCTCAATACCTTTCCTTACACCAAAGACGAAATCCAAACGCTTAACATCATGAATGCTAAAGTAATTGATGATATCAGTGAGTTGGTGGGGTGAGAGAATGAAAAAGAGTTTGGAAATTTTCCAAGCTCTTTTTTGTGCTATAAAAATTAGTAACGTCTTAAATACTGTAATCTCTCAATTTTTTATTTGAATAGTAAAGCAAAGCTACTAAAAGTAGAGCCGCAGCAAATATCACCACAAAAATATGCCATGATAGGAAATCAGCAATATAACCAAAGAAAAGTGAGCCGATAGCCAATGTTGGAATAGTTACTGTATAAAATGCACTAAAAACTTTTCCAAGGTGTTCATTCGGAATCTCAGTCTGTAAAATTGGCTTTTGAGCAACATGTGTCACTCCTAAAAATAGGCATGACATAAACCAAATTAGCAAGATGACGAAACGATTTTGTGCCAATGCAGTGGATCCAATTCCGATTCCAAAAATAACAGTTGCTAGCCAAAAAGCTTTACCGTAACTTAGTTTTTGTAGTAAAAAATTTGCCACAAAGGTTGTTCCGAGCAAAGTTCCCACAGCACAAGCAGATACTAAAAGACCGTAAAAGGCAGAGTTACCAACTTCTTTAGCAATTAGGAGTTGATAAACGTTGAATCCACCAAAGAGAAAGTTAAGAATAGCCCCNCCAAGTGTAATTGAAAATACGACTTTATTTTTCAAAATAAAGCGAAGTCCGCTAAGGAAGTCTGCTTCTTCAACACTTTTTTCAATTTTTTCTTTAAATCTTATCTTTCTAAACAAAATGATTGACCCCAAGAAAGTAAAGACATCAATAAAAAGTAAAGGAATATAACTGATAACAGAAAGTAAGAATCCACTAATAGCAGTGAAGACGTATTCTGTTCCGTTGTAAGCTATAGACATATACATCTCTGCTTTTGCTAAATCTTTTGAAGCGACAATCTTTGGAACCAGCGCATCTTGAACAGTGTAAGTATTTAGCCCGACAGTTGAGGCGATGAAAACACAAGTAAAAATAATGGCTAAACTAAGATTAGCATTTATGCCTTTTAGGCACATTCCCATAATGATACCTAGTACTGCTAATAGTTGTGCCCACTCTAATAGTACTAATAGAAATTTTTTAGGGTGAGAGTCAATCTTCTTTCCAAAAACAAAAGAAAAGGTATTGGGAATAAAAATCAAAAAATTCAATAACCCAACATACCAAGCACTATTTGTCATTTCTAAGACATACCATGATAGAACAATAGTGTAAATTGAATCACCACAATTGCTAATTAATCGTCCCAGAAAAACATGACTAAAGTCTTTATATTTTTTTAATATCATAAATCGTCCTTTCATTAGTTTTTATTATAACTGCTCATGCTATTTTGTCAATATAAAAAATATTGAAACAATTCAAATGTTAATAGTATGATTAATGCTATTTAAATGGTAAGATAGAGAAAAAGCCACATAAAGTGACCTTTTATAAAAATAATTTTTCCAATTTTATAATGATTTCGCTGATTTCCTCAGGACTCTGTTGAAAATCATTTTCAATCCAGGCAGAGATGATTCGCTCAAAAGAAGCGCAGAAGGCTTGAATAACCAAATCATCAGAAACTTTAGTCTTTTGTCTGATTCGATTTTTAAGATTGACATTGCTTGAAATCAAATCTTCTAGCAAAATGCGAACGTTTTTAGAGAACTGCACATGAGGTGCGTGATAAATTGCTTTGAAGTGCTTGGCATCCATTTTAATGTAATCTAGACTTTCAAGAATCTTATCTTGTTTATCGAGATTTCCTTTTGATAAAATATTTCGGAATTTTTGAGATGTCTTTTCACCGATTGTAGTAGCAAGATCGTCTTTATCAAGAAAATGCTGATAAAAGGTTCCTCGGCTAACGCCAGCTTTTTTGGTAATATCAGAAACACTGATTTCTGAATAATCTTTTTCAAGAAGTAATTCAATAAGGGCGTTTTTTAGTTTTTCAACACTGTTAGTTTTTCGAATATTAGTCATTTTTTTATTAATTAGACACATTATTAAAATTTGTTATGTTATTTTGTTTGCTAATATTGTATTATTTTTTTGTAAAATATTAAAGCGTTGACTGACCATGTCAATGCTTCACGAGGTTTTATGAAGAAAGGATAGGAATATGTCAAAAACAAGGAAACTATTTGGGTTTGTTGGCTTGGTTTTAGCCATGTTTATGGGAGCTTTGGATGCTACGATTGTTAATATCGCTTTACCGGATATTATGAAGCATCTCAATTCTAGTTTGACAGATACGAGCTGGGTTTCAACGATTTATGTTCTGGCAATGGCTGCTTTTATTATTACAGCCTCTAAACTCGCTGATTTGTATGGTCGTAGATTGGTCATGCTGATTGGTGTTGCTATATTTGGAGCCTTTTCATTTGCCTGCATGATGGCGAATTCGCTAAGTTTTTTAATTGCTTTTCGATTTTTCCAAGGAATCGGTGGGGCAATTTTGACACCGATTGTTTTACCAATGGGGATTGCACTTTTTGGAAAAGCAAACACAAGTAAGGTAACAGCAGTNATAGGTGCATTCAGCGCTTTGGCTGCAGCAAGCGGTCCAGTCATAGGTGGCTTTATCATTAATTGGGCAAGNTANAANTGGATTTTTGGAATTAATATTCCAATTGCCTTGATTTCTTTTGTACTTATTCTAGTTGGCAATGAAGAATCTTATGATTTTAGTATTGCTAAAGAAATTGACTGGCTTGGCATGCTATTCTTGACTTGTGCCTTAGGAGGTTTGACATTTGGTCTTTTAGAAGGAAGAGAATTTGGTTGGACGTCAACTATCATTTTATCAAGCTTTGCCATTAGTTTAGTTGGCTTAATCTTATTAATTTTCGTAGAAGGAAAAGTAAAATCACCGATTATTGAATTATCACTGTTCAAAGAAAAGACTTTTACAGCCTCAAGCATTATTTACATGATTTTTGGTTTTGCGATTATTGTTCCGTCTTTGATTTTGAATTACTTCCTTCAAAATGTTCGTGGCTATAGTGCTCTTCATTCAGCTTATCTTATCGTGCCAACCTCTTTAGCGATTGCTGTCGGAATGCCTCTGGCAACCAAAATGTACCAAAAACTTTCTGCGAAACTTCTTATTGGTATTGGGATGTTTATCACAGCAGCTGGACTATTCATGCTAAGCTTAGTTCAATTTGAAACTTCAGAATCTATTATCATTTGTTGTAATGTGATTATTGGTCTTGGATTAGGATTTATGGCAATGTCCATGACAGCATCTGTAAAATACCTTCCAGTTACTAAGGCAGGAATTGGTTCAGGGATTATCAACGCTGCTCGATATATCGGTCAAGCAGTTAGTATGGCTTTGCTTGTAACCATTTTAAATGGTAATATTAGCACCGCAAAAGACAACATCAGACACGATGCCTATGTCCAAATTGATAAACATGTTTTATCTGACTCGGTGAAATCTGTTGCTAAAATGGAAATCAAAGAACTCTTTGACTCTACAAGTAAGACAACTGATTCTTCTAAAAAACAAAATCAAATGCTGACGAAGGTCAAAGCTGCGGCTAAAAAGACTGATAATCTTCCTCTCCCTAAAAAAGGTAGTGATTATCGAAAACTTTATGATGCTAGTAGCAAGTTAGCTGCAGGCACAGAAAAAGTTGTGGCAAATCTTCCAGAGCAACTCAGCTCAGCACTATTGCCATTAAGCCAAGGACAAACACAACTAGGACAAGGTATTCAACTTCTAGCCCAAAAAGAAGAACTAACTGATACCTTCCAAAAGATTAAAGACTCTAAAAATAAAAATCTTAGCCGAGCCTTTAATCAAGTCTTTATCATCGCATCCCTAATCGTCCTCATCACAAGCCCACTCGCTTACTTGACAGATAAAAAAGTGAAAGAGTGATGGAGAAAATTCCTCATTGTTTTCCAGCTTCAAAAAAAGAACCGCTAGCTATGCCAGTGGTTCTTTTTATAATCTTAACGCTAAATTATTTCATTGTAGGGAACAACAAAGCGTCGCGGATTGTTGTTGTATCTGTAAGGAGCATGACAAGACGGTCGATACCGATACCAAGTCCACCTGTTGGTGGCATACCGTATTCAAGGGCTTCGACGTAGTCGTAGTCAACACCTGTTGCTTCGTCATCACCAAGTTCTTTAGCTTTAGCTTGTGCTTCGAAACGTGCCAATTGGTCGATTGGGTCGTTAAGCTCTGAATAAGCGTTACCGTATTCTTTAGTCATGATGAAGAGTTCGAAACGGTCAGTGAAGCGTGGGTCTTCTGCATTTTTCTTAGCAAGAGGAGAAACTTCAACTGGGTGTCCGTATACGAATGTTGGTTGAGTCAATGTTTCTTCAACGAATTCTTCGAAGAAGGCATTGATAATGTGACCAACTGAAGTGAAGTGTTTTTCAACTGGAACATTTTTTTCTTTAGCAAGTTCTTGAGCTTCTTCAAGAGTCATTTCTTTCCAGAAGTCTACACCAGTAACTTCTTTGATAGCGTCAACCATGTGGATACGTTTGAATGGTTTGTCGATAGCAATTTCAGTACCTTGGTAAGTGATAGGTCCATTACCGTTAACAGCAGCTGAAGCGTTTTGGATGATACCTTCTGTGATATCCATGATATCTTTGAAGTCAGCGTATGCTTCGTAAAGTTCGATCATAGTGAACTCAGGGTTGTGAGTTGCATCCATACCTTCGTTACGGAAGACACGTCCGATTTCGTAAACTTTTTCCATACCACCAACGATAAGACGTTTCAAGTGAAGTTCCAAAGCGATACGAAGAACCATGTCCATATCTTGCGCATTGTGGTGAGTAACGAATGGACGGGCAGCAGCACCACCAGCTTCGTTGTGAAGAACTGGAGTTTCAACTTCTAGGAAGCCAAGTCCATCAAGGTAACGACGGATTTCTGAGATGATTTTTGAACGTGTTACAAAGCGGTCGAAGCTTTCACGGTTTGAAATCAAGTCAAGGTAACGTTTACGGTAGATTGTTTCAACGTCAGTAAGTCCGTGAAATTTTTCTGGAAGTGGACGAAGTGCTTTAGACAAGTGAGTAATGTGAGTTGCTTTGATTGTCAATTCACCCATGTCTGTACGCATAACTTCACCTTCGATACCGAGGAAGTCACCGAGGTCAGCTTTTTTGAAAATTTGGTAGTTTTCGTCACCAACAGCATCTTTACGGACGTAGATTTGGATTTGACCGTCGCGGTCTTGGATATGTGCAAAACCAACTTTACCTTTACCACGCTTAGTCATAAGACGACCAGCGATAGTAGCTGTTTCGTTAATTTCATGCAATTCTTCTTTGGTTTTGTCAGAGTATTTTTCTTTTAATTGACCAGAAGTAGCTGTGCGTTCAAAGCGAGTTCCGAAAGGATCGATGCCTTGTTCAGCCAAAGCGGCCATTTTTTCACGACGCACGATTTGTTGGTCGTTTAATTCTTCGATGTGTTCGTTTGACATGTTTTCCTCCAATATATATTCTTTCCTATTGTAACATAAATAACGCTAGAATTCACTTTATTTTTGCTTGTGTGAGGAGGCTTTGAGGAAGAAAGTGTTTTCTAATTGCAGAAATGACTTTAATTGAAAAGAAAGCCAAAAAATAGTATAATATGTGACGGTAAAAATAACTTAGAGAGAAAAGAGATTCATGATTACTTCAATTGTTTTTGATGTTGACGATACGATTTATGACCAACAGGCGCCTTATCGCATTGCCGTTGAGAAATGTTTCCCTGACTTTGATATGAGTAAAATCAATCAAGCTTACATTCGTTTCCGCCATTATTCAGACGTTGGTTTCCCGCGTGTTATGGCTGGTGAATGGACAACTGAATATTTCCGTTTCTGGCGTTGTAAAGAAACTTTGCTTGAATTTGGTTACCGCGAAATTGATGAAGCTACTGGTGTTCATTTCCAAGAAATCTACGAAGAAGAATTGGAAAACATCACAATGCTTGATGAAATGCGCATGACGCTTGATTTTCTTAAAGAAAAAGGTGTTCCAATGGGAATCATCACAAATGGTCCAACTGAACACCAATTGAAAAAAGTTAAAAAACTTGGTCTTTACGATTATGTTGACCCTAAACGTGTCATTGTCAGCCAAGCAACTGGTTTCCAAAAACCTGAAAAAGAAATCTTCAATCTTGCTGCTGAACAATTTGATATGAACCCTTCAACAACACTTTATGTTGGTGATTCATACGATAACGATGTTATGGGAGCATTCAACGGCGGTTGGCATTCTATGTGGTTTAACCACCGTGGTCGTAGCCTAAAACCAGGAACAAAACCAGTTTACGATGTTGCTATCGACAACTTTGAACAATTATTTGGTGCCGTTAAAGTTCTTTTTGACCTTCCAGATAATAAATTCATCTTTGATGTCAATGACAAGAAAAACCCAGTCCTTGAATTGGGAATCAACAACGGTTTGATGATGGCAGCAGAACGTTTGCTAGAAAGTAACATGAGTATTGATAAAGTTGTTATCCTACTTCGTTTGGACAAACAACAAGAAAAAATTCTTCGCATGAAATACGCAAGATAACAAAAAGCTCTCCTTTCGGAGAGCTTTTTTAGTATCAAATAACTTATTTTTCTTTGTAGTATGTGTCATTCCATTTGATGCATGAAAATTGTTCAAAATCAAAGGTTTCAAGAACAGTGACACTTCCGTTATCTAATCCACCGTTAGAGCGTAAAACAGCAGGTTCATAGCCAAGTAAACTACGAATTGATGCGGTAAAGTTTGCGCCGTGACCGACCAGTAGTACATGTTGGTAGCCGCGTCCTTTCATTGAGCGGATAAAACTTCTAACACGTTTTGTGGTTTGGTAGACAGACTCAGCATCAAAAATATCGTTGTTAAATTTTGCTAAGTTGTGTTTGAAGGCATCCAATTGTTTTGGATAAATATCAGCCATTGTTGAAATTTTGCTGCCTTCTAATTTTCCAAGATGCCATTCACGTAGAGCAGGTTGAAAACTGATTGCTTTAGGNTGATTATTTCGTGACATAATGATTTTACAAGTATCGCTGGCACGTTTTAAATCACTTGAAAATACAGCGTCGAATTCAATATCTTTTAGGTAGTCACCTAATTTTTCTAAGTCACGGACAGATTCCTCTAAAAGCGGAGAATCACCATTTGCCCCTTGAAAACGTCCTTCTAGGTTCCATTGTGTTTTACCATGTCTTACAAAATATAATTTCATTTTTTGTCCAATCTAAGCCATCATTGGTGTGAATCATCAATTAAATCAGCAAAACTTGCACCGACAAAATCTGCCAAAGCTTGGCTATCGATGCGGATAGAGCGTCCAACTTCACCAGCTGAGACAATCATCGTTCCCATTTCTTTAGCACGGTTGTCGATGAAAATCGGGAAATTGTGTTTTTGACGGATACCAACTGGGTTGTTTGCGCCGTGGATGTAACCAGTTGTTTTTTGAAGATTCTTTTGTGGAATCATGCTAACTTTTTTGTTGCCAGAAATCTTAGCCAATTTTTTCTCAGAAAGGTGTTCAGTGATTTGAACGATTCCGATAAGGGGGCCAGTTTTGTCACCAGTTAGAGCAAGTGTCTTGAAAATATCAGATTTTTCAATGCCTTCAGGCAGCTCATCTTTTAAAGCGTTAATGGCTAAGCTGTCATGTTCGATTTTTGCTTTATCTAAAATTTGGTCAACCAAAGTTTTTTTCAATTTCGCTTTTTTTGCCATTTTCTCTCTCAATCTTTCTAATTCAGTCTATTCACATACTATTTTACTATAAAATAAAAAAGGTACAAGTTTGCACCTTTAAAGAGCATTGTAGTATGCTTGGACAAGTTCTGCAAAGTCTTCAACATCATAATCAACGCCGAAATAATCATTTGCACTTTCACTCCAATAATCAGTTGGGTCTACGTGGTCAGTTCCACCAAGGTAGTTGCTGACCATTTCATGTGTCCAAATACTTCCTTCTCCATTTTCTTGACCGAGTGTCACAGGAAGGTCATATTTTTTGAGCATATAAGCGGTGTAATAAGCTGCATTTGCCAGCTGTTTTGCAAAGCCATCTTGAGAGTCTTCGTGTGTGAGTTCAAATTGAATGTAATATGGATTGGCTTTAGCGCCTGCTCCCTGAGCTTCGTATTTTTCATTAGCGATGCGAAGAATGGTGTCACTATCAATAAAAGAATGAACAAAAACACCTTGGTCTTCATAGTTTTGCACCATATAATTCACCTCACTGTTAATGGTTGAATTGTCAACGCCAGTGTCATGGATAATGATTCCAAGAGGTTTACCGTCGTCTGTTTTGTAGCTAGTTTGTTCAAAAGATTTCTCGATATCACTAGTGATATCAGAGTGAGAATAATTAAGTGTTTCAGCGATGTAACGATTGATGTCGTTGGTCTCTTTAAGAGAAATATCATTGGTATCAATGTAGTATGTCTCGCCATCCATGCTAAATTTGGCAAGAGTTGCTTCTTTTTGATTTATCTCAGCATTGTAACAATAGCTTTCAATTGAAATTGTGGTACCTTGTGAAATGGTTTTACTTGAGCCATCACTGGTGTAAATGTTAGCTTTCGAGCTTGAGACATTAGCAGTTTGAGACCTTGTGTAGGTACTAGCATTTGACAAATCAAGACCGTGATCTAGAGCGTGGGTGACAATGCCTGAAAAGAAAACTTTACTTGCAATCATAAGAATGGCAACAAAGGAGACAATTAAGATAAAAATATTTAGGTAGACAGAGTTCTGTCGATGTTTACTTCGTGATAATTGTTTTATTTTTCGCATGACCTAACTATAAAGTTTTAGCCTTAAAGAAAAATAAACTTTAAAACAAGAAAAAGACTAGCAAATGCTAGCCTTTTATTTATTATCAATTTTTCCGAAAAGTTTTTCGTAAGTTTTTTTGCGGTCTTTTGTGACTGCGATTTGGTTTAAATCAAGAGCAGAATCAAATCCGCCAAGATAACCTTGTGATGTATACTGATGAAGATCGTAGTCAAGATCTGTTTGTGGAGCGGCATCATAGTAACCAGAATCTGAACCGTAAGCAGGAATCCATACGGCATCAAATCCGTCAACAGAGATTTCTTGCTCTGTCATGAAGTAAGTACCAATGTAAATACCAACTTTGTCAGCTCCGAGTCGTTTTAATTCGCTCAAGAATGCCTGAACACCTTTGTTCATGTCTGACATAGTCGCTTCCTCAACGTCAATCCAATAGAAAGTTGGTTTGTATGGCGAAGCATTTTCATAGAAAGTTTTCGCTTCGTTCTTCATTTCTTTGACGCTTTTTCCGAGGGCGTAACTATAAACAGCTACAGGGACATCTCGTTTTTGAAATTCTTTGATATGTGTCTTAAATGATTTATCGATACCAGTCGTGTAGGCGGCGTTGCTATCTTTGCTAATTTGTGACCCTCCATAGACACGAACGATAGCGCCAGAAATATTTTGAGATAAAGTGTCATAGTCAATTTCATTTGGCAGTTGCCATCCTGAAACATCGATAATCGGATTAAGAACAAATTCTTCATCAGTTTCTGAAGTTGATGTAGTGGTAGTTGTCGTGCTTGAGCTACTCAACGTTGGAATAGAAACCTTAGCCAAAGCCAGTTGTTGCTTTCGTAAGCTATCATAGTGAGTTCTACCAATCACGAGAAGTAGCCCGAACAGGGCAAAGAAAACTACAACAACAATTGGTTTTAATCGTCTTCTCATTAGTCATATTTTAGCGTAAAAAGGTGCAAAAATCAAAACAATGTTGTTTTTGTAATCAATTTGTCATATTTTTTAATCGCCTATCTATGGACAAGATAGGCGGATAATGTTAACAGATTGACCTTGTCTTGATTAGTTATTTGCAAGAAGATTTTCCAATTCTGTAACGATTGTTTCAGGCTCTGCTTTTGCTGAGAAACGTTTAACGACATTTCCGTTTCGGTCAACTAAGAATTTTGCAAAGTTCCATTCAATGCGTTTGCCAAGAGGTCCTTTAGCTTCTCCTTTTAACCAATCATAAAGTGGATCAGCATCTTTTCCGTTGACTTTGATTTTAGCAAAGCGTGGGAAAGTTGTTTGGTAATTCAAAGTACAGAAAGTGTTGATTTCATCAGCTGTTCCAGGAGCTTGGTTCATGAATTGGTTACATGGAAAATCTAGAATTTCAAAACCTTTTTCTTTGTAAGTGTCGTAGAGATTTTGAAGTCCCTCGTACTGAGGTGTCAAACCACAACCTGTTGCAGTATTAACAACCAAGAGAACTTTACCTTGGTATTTTGATAGTTTAACGTCAGACCCGTCCTGTGCTTTAACAGAAAAATCGTAAATATTAGTCATGGTTAAGCTCCTTTGTATAGGTGATGATTTGGTCGACGGTATCACTTAGGAATTGGATAGTTTCACGAAGTGGTTGAGCTGTTGAAATATCAGCTCCAATTAATTTAGCTGTTTCAAGTGGTGTGCGTGAGCCACCAGATTTTAAGAAATTAAGCCAGTCACTAGCACCATTTGGGTTATTCTTCAAGTTGAGGTAACCTGCGGTTGAAATGACCATACCAGCTGAGTAAGTGTAGCTATAAAGTCCCATGTAGTAATGACTTTGTCGCATCCAAGTCAGGGCAGCATCGTCATCAATCTCAACAGCATCACCCCAGAATTGGTTGAGAACATCTTTCATAATTTGGTTGAGTTGTTCAGCTCCAAATGTTTTTCCTTCTTCAATGAGGTTGTAAACACGACGTTGGAAGGCAGCTTCAAGCAAATGTGTGATGAAGTTATGGAAGTAAGTATCTGTTAAACGGTGCGCCAGTGCAAAACGTTTTTGGCGTGGATTGTCAAATTGTCTTTCCAGATAGTCACTTAATAAGAGCTCATTAAAAGTTGACGGAGCTTCAACGTAGTAAGTTGACATGTGTGTGTTGAAGTAGCTTTGATTGTTATCTGAGAAGATAAATTGACCAGAGTGTCCAATTTCGTGAATCAATGTGTAAACATCAGACATGCGACCAGTCCAGCTCATAAGGATATAAGGGTGAACCTTGTAAGGGTCAGCAGCATAGCCACCTGAGTCTTTGTTAGCATTAGCAGCAAAGTCTACCCAACGTTCCTTTCTAAAACGTGAGACTTCATTTGCGTATTCTTGTCCGAGAGGTTCGACCGATTTCATTACCAAATCATAAGCGTCATCGATAGTGACAGCTGGATTTAACTCGGCGTCTAAGTCCAATTTCCAGTCGGCAAAAGTCATTTTTTCAAGCCCGTTAACTTTGGCAACGTGTTTGAGATATTTTTGTGCAACCGGTGCAAACTCAGTCATGATTAAGTCAATTTGGCGGTTGAACATGTCGCGGTCGACTTCTTGTTCAGCAAGTAAATAGTCAAAGACTGAGTCGTAACCACGCATGTCAGCGATGATTTTTTCAGATTTGACTTGGGCAAGATAAGCGCTAGCAGCGGCATTTTGGTGTTTACGAAGACCAGCTGAGAAAGAGCGGAAGGCTTTTTCGCGAACATCAGCATTTTCATGGTTTTGATAGAAGTTTTCATAAGTAACAAATGAATTTTTGTAAACTTTGCCATCAACTTCGAAATTTTCCATTTCAAAGTCACCAGCACGCATTTTAGTATAAATGTCTTGCGGAGCTCCAAAGATTTCACCGAGATTAGTTAAAGTCTTTTCAACTTCTGATGAAATGAAGTGGCTCTTCTTGATTTTTGCTTGACGAATAGCTGCGCTAAAATGTGGATTAGCTTCTAAGGTATCAAGAATGTCAGAATCAGCTGTTGCAAGAGCAGTGTCAAAGAAGCTTAGAGCTACATTTGCTTTGGTGAAGAAATCCGCACCAGCTTTAGCAATTTGTGCAAATTCTTCGTTGCTAAAATCTGTCGTTTGTGGCATGAAGGCGTAGTTATCGATATGGCTCATTTCGATATAAATTTGTTCGACTTCATAAAGCGCACGCGTGAAATCATCAACAGTTTTTAAGTTATCTTGGTAATTCTTCTTGAAAAGATTAATGTCTTCAATTGTTTTTTCAATACTACGAAGGAAATCTTCGCGGTCTTGGTAGAGTGCACTTAAGTCCCATAATTCATTTTCAGGAAACTCCGAACGTTGTTTTAGCTCCATATAAAACTCCTTTTTATAACTTTTTATAAATCAGTATAGCAGAAAAAAATAACAAAACGAAAAAAGAAGTCCTGAAATCTTCAAAAACTATAAAAACGTTAACAATGTTAATATAACAGTGATTTTAAGACTTTATTTTCTGCAATTTGAGTTTAAGTTTATTTAAAAAGTCAGAAAATTATATAAAATAATAATCAATTTATAGAAATTGGGTTACATTTTCGGAAAAAAGTGGTATGATAAAGTAGTACGCTTGTAATAAAGGATTAAAATCCGAACAAAAAAGGAGTGAAGAGTGTGACAATCCAAAAACTGGAGAACAATGATACCCAGTCGATTATTACCGAGGAAGTCAAAGTACTAAAAAGCTTGCTCGATGAAACAACCCATCAGATGGTTGGTGATGAGGTATTCGCTAAAATTCAAAACATTGTTGAATTGTCAGCAAGTGATGAATATGGCAAACTTGAAGAACTAGTAGCTCAGTTGACCAACGAAGAGATGGTTGTTGTGTCTCGTTATTTTTCAATTTTGCCACTGTTAATCAACATTTCTGAAGACGTTGACTTTGCTTATGAAATCAACTACCAAAATAATACAAATCAGGATTATCTTGGCAAACTCTCTATGACTGTTGACATGGTTTCAGAAAGTGAAAACTCTAAAGAAATCCTTGAAAACGTAAATGTTGTACCTGTATTGACTGCTCACCCAACACAAGTTCAACGTAAAACGGTTCTTGAATTAACAAACCATATTCACGACCTTTTGCGTAAATATCGTGATGTGAAAGCAGGAGTAGTTAATCGCGATAAATGGTACACTGACTTACGCCGTTACATTGAAATCATCATGCAAACGGACATCATTCGTGAGAAAAAACTTAAGGTAAAAAATGAAATTACCAATGTAATGGAATATTACAATGGATCCTTAATTCAAGCGATTACTAAGTTGACGTCAGAGTACAAACGTTTGGCTGCTGAAAAAGGTATCGACCTTACAAATCCAAAACCTATCACAATGGGTATGTGGATTGGTGGTGACCGTGATGGTAACCCATACGTAACTGCTGAAACTCTTCGTTTGTCAGCTACTGTTCAAAGTGAGGTCATCATCAATTACTACATTGAAAAATTGACAGGTCTTTACCGCACATTCTCACTTTCAACAACGTTGACTAAAATCAGCCCAGAAGTTGAACGTTTGGCAGAATTATCAAGCGATAAATCAATTTATCGTGAAAATGAACCATACCGTAAAGCTTTCAACTACATCCAATCAAAATTGATTCAAACTTTGATTGAATTAAAAGCTGGTCCAACTATTTCACGTCGTGCACTTGAAAATAGTAAACTTGGTTCAGACGTTTACGCAAGCACTAACAACGCAAGTGTTATTGCTAAGTATTTGCAAAACAAAGTTAATAAAGTTTCATCAGAACTTCAAGATGAAATTCCAAGTTATAAAACTGCTAAAGAATTTAAAGACGACTTGCTCATCATCAAACAATCATTGCTTGATAATGGAGACGATACTCTCTTGACAGGTGACTTTAGCGAGTTGCTTCAAGCTGTTGATGTCTTTGGCTTCTACCTTGCAACAATCGATATGCGTCAAGATTCAAGCGTCAATGAAGCTTGTGTCGCAGAATTGTTGAAATCAGCAAATATTGTTGACGACTACAGCGCTCTTTCTGAAGAAGAGAAAGTTAAAGTCCTTCTTAAAGAATTGCAAGAAGACCCACGTACATTGTCATCAACAAATGCTGAAAAATCAGAACAACTTCAAAAAGAATTGGCTATCTTCCAAACAGCTCGTTACCTTAAAGATAAATTAGGTGATGAAGTTATCAAACAACACATCATTTCACATACTGAAAGTGTTTCTGATATGTTTGAATTGGCTATCATGCTTAAAGAAGTTGGTTTGCTTGACAATCAAAAAGCGCGTGTTCAAATCGTTCCACTTTTTGAAACTATCGAAGACCTTGAAAATTCACGTGCAATCATGGAAGAATTCCTTGATTATGACATTGTTCGTCGTTGGATTTCAGCTAACAAAGGTTACCAAGAAATCATGCTTGGTTACTCAGATAGTAACAAAGACGGTGGCTACCTATCATCTGTATGGACACTTTACAAAGCCCAAAATGAATTGACTAGCATCGGTTCTGAACGTGGTATCAAAGTAACATTTATCCATGGTCGTGGTGGTACTGTTGGTCGTGGTGGTGGTCCATCATACGAAGCAATCACATCACAACCATTTGGTTCAATTAAAGACCGTATCCGTTTGACTGAACAAGGTGAAATCATCGAAAACAAATACGGAAACAAAGACGTTGCCTACTACAACCTTGAAATGCTTGTTTCAGCGACTGTCGACCGTATCGTGACTCGCATGATTACAAATCCTGATGAAATTGATACTTTCCGTGAAACAATGGACGGTATCGTGACATATTCAAACGGTGTTTATCGTGATTTGGTATTTGGTAATCCGCATTTCTACGATTACTTCTTCGAAGCTACTCCAATCAAAGAAGTATCAAGTCTAAACATCGGTTCACGTCCAGCTGCTCGTAAAACAATTACAGAAATTTCTGGACTTCGTGCAATTCCTTGGGTATTCTCATGGTCACAAAGCCGTATCATGTTCCCAGGTTGGTATGGTGTTGGTTCTGCCTTCAAACATTTCATCGATGCTGAAGAAGGTAACCTCGAAAAACTTCAACACATGTACGAAAAATGGCCATTCTTCCATTCACTTCTTTCAAATGTAGACATGGTACTTTCTAAATCAAACATGAACATTGCTTTCCAATATTCACGTTTGGCTGAAAGTGAAGAAGTTCGTAATGTCTTCAATATCATCTTAGATGAATGGCAATTGACAAAAAATGTTATCTTGGCAATTGAAAAACACGATAACCTCTTAGAAGAAAACCCATCACTTCGTGCAAGTTTGGATTACCGTATTCCATACTTCAACGTTTTGAACTACATTCAAATCGAATTGATTAAACGTTTGCGTCACGATGAATTGGATGAAGGTTACGAAAAACTCATTCACACTACGATTAACGGTATTGCCACAGGACTACGTAACTCTGGCTGATATGTTTAACCACTGGAATCTGAGACAATTGTCTCAGATTCTTTTTTTATTTTTGATGATAAATCGAAAAAGTTACCGAATTGATGGAAGTTCTAAGTCTGAGGTAGTGATTTTCATCACAGTCTTTTTTTTAGTGCAGAAAGATGGTATAATGTCATATGATAAACTCGAAGATATTATAGGTGACTCTATGAAAATTGATAAAAGGCATCTCCTAAATTATTCTATCCTTGTGCCTTATTTAATCCTTTCAGTAATCGGCTTGATTGTTGTTTACTCAACAACTAGTGCAACACTGATTCAGTATGGTGCCAACCCTTTTGCATCAGTACTTAATCAGGGTGTTTTCTGGATTATCAGTCTGGTTGCTATTCTTTTTATTTATAAATTAAAGCTAAACTTTTTAAAAAATTCTCGTACTTTGACAATGACAATGATGGCAGAAGTAGTGCTCTTGCTAATTGCGCGCTTCTTTACAAAGACTGTCAATGGTGCCCATGGTTGGATTGTTATTGGACCGATTAGTTTCCAACCTGCTGAGTATTTGAAGATTATTATCGTATGGTATTTGGCATTTACATTTGCTAGACGTCAAGAATTGATTTCAACATACGATTATCAAGCTTTGACTAAGCGAAAATGGTGGCCAAGCAAGTGGAGTGATTTGAAAGATTGGCGTGTCTACTCGCTTGTGATGATTCTGTTAGTTGCAGCGCAGCCTGACTTGGGAAATGCGGCTATTATCGTTCTGACAGGTTTAATCATGTATTCTGTTAGTGGGATTGGTTATCGCTGGTTCTCAGCCATTTTAACGACAGTAACGGCTCTTTCAACCGTCTTTCTTGGACTAATTGCTATTGTTGGGGTTGATAAGATGGGGAAAGTTCCAGTCTTTGGTTACGTTGCTAAACGTTTCAGTGCTTTCTTTAATCCATTTAACGATTTGTCTGACTCAGGTCACCAACTGGCTCATTCTTATTATGCGATGAGTAATGGTGGCTGGTTCGGACGAGGCTTGGGAAATTCAATTGAAAAAGCTGGTTACTTACCAGAAGCAACGACAGACTTTGTTTTTCCAGTGGTTATGGAAGAACTTGGAATGATTGGCGCGTGCTTAATTTTAGCATTGCTATTTTTCCTTATCTTACGTATCATGCACGTAGGTATTAAAGCTAAAAATCCATTTAACTCAATGATTGCTCTTGGGACTGGAGGAATGATTCTAATGCAAACCTTCGTTAATATTGGTGGTATTTCAGGATTGATTCCATCTACAGGGGTTACTTTCCCGTTCCTATCACAGGGAGGAAATAGTGTATTAGTCTTGTCGGTAGCAATTGGTTTTGTTTTGAATATCGATGCTAATGAAAAACGTGAAGAAATTTACCGCGAAGCAGAAGCAGAATTACAAGCCAAGCAACGACTTACCCAAATTCAAGAAGAAGATAACGTTATTGATTTAGATAGTTTTTATTAATAATAGAAATCTCCTAAGAAATTAGGAGATTTTTTTGTTAAAAAAGAAGGAAAAAGAGTTTGAAAATGGAATTTTCTTTCATGTAAATACAAGCAAAAATGCTCAAATTTTGCCTATTAACACCCTTACGAAATGAAGAAATCTTAAATTAAGCAGTAAAATACTTGCAATTCTTGCATAATTTGTTAAAATAGTAAGGTAAAGTTAGACTGTATTGCCTACTGTCTATCTATAAAATATATTTTATTGGAGGCTTTTACCCAAATGGCAAAAGAAAAATACGATCGTAGTAAACCACACGTTAACATTGGTACAATTGGACACGTTGACCACGGTAAAACTACTTTGACAGCTGCAATTACAACAGTTCTTGCTCGTCGTCTTCCAAGCGCAGTTAACACACCAAAAGACTACGCTTCTATCGATGCTGCTCCTGAAGAACGCGAACGCGGTATCACAATCAACACTTCACACGTTGAATACGAAACTGCTAAACGCCACTACGCTCACATCGACGCTCCAGGACACGCGGACTACGTTAAAAACATGATCACTGGTGCTGCCCAAATGGATGGTGCTATCCTTGTAGTAGCTTCAACAGATGGTCCAATGCCACAAACTCGTGAACACATCCTTCTTTCACGTCAAGTTGGTGTTAAACACCTTATCGTCTTCATGAACAAAGTTGACCTTGTTGATGACGAAGAATTGCTTGAATTGGTTGAAATGGAAATCCGTGACCTTCTTTCAGAATACGATTTCCCAGGTGATGAACTTCCAGTTATCCAAGGTTCAGCACTTAAAGCTCTTGAAGGTGACACTCACTACGAAGACATCATCATGGAATTGATGGACACTGTAGATGAATACATTCCAGAACCAGAACGTGATACTGACAAACCATTGCTTCTTCCAGTCGAAGACGTATTCTCAATCACTGGTCGTGGTACTGTAGCATCAGGACGTATCGAACGTGGTACTGTTAAAGTCAACGACGAAGTTGAAATCGTTGGTATCCGTGACGACATCCAAAAAGCTGTTGTTACTGGTGTTGAAATGTTCCGTAAACAACTTGATGAAGGTCTTGCAGGGGATAACGTTGGTGTTCTTCTTCGTGGTATCCAACGTGATGAAATCGAACGTGGTCAAGTTCTTGCTAAACCAGGTTCAATCCACCCACACACTAAATTCAAAGGTGAAGTTTACATCCTTACTAAAGAAGAAGGTGGACGTCACACTCCATTCTTCAACAACTACCGTCCACAATTCTACTTCCGTACAACTGACGTTACTGGTTCAATCGAACTTCCAGCAGGTACTGAAATGGTAATGCCTGGTGATAACGTTACTATCGACGTTGAATTGATTCACCCAATCGCCGTTGAACAAGGTACTACATTCTCAATCCGTGAAGGTGGACGTACTGTTGGTTCAGGTATCGTTTCAGAAATCGAAGCTTAATTTTAGTTAATTAATTAAGTTCCCAGATAACAATTATTAGTCAGATAGTAATTGTGGAAAGAGTCCCGAAAGGGGCTCTTTTTTTGCAATTTCTTTCATGATTATGTGTAAAAAT
>JGI24709J26583_10000494_pt1 | contig 33424 bp, 30 predicted proteins | sample BioPla2DNA1_FD_26583 | JGI IMG/M metagenome (IMG submission 26583) | reverse complement strand
GTATATCTTTTATCTTGCGATCACCCGCCTCTGACATGGCTTGGTCAATCAGTCTATTCGCTATCATTACTAACCTCTTTTGTAAAAACTCCCGCTTCTTACAGTATACCGTTATCTTTCTGATTATTTATACATGAAATCGTTGGGAAAATTCAAATAAAGGTTGCTTTGCTTCAGCTAATCCCTCTGTTTCTTTGCATCAGCTAATCCCTCTATATCTGGCAAGCAGTTCGTTAAATTTTCCATGTTGAGTTTCATAGTATACCCGTCAACTTCCACACCTTTGACAATCCTGTAATTTTTATCAACATTGATTCGTTCGAAGCCAATTTTTTCCATCAATGTCAGTACAGGATAATTTCCTGACCAAGTTTATGTATACACTTTCCTTGATACGATTTTGCAGAGCGTAGCCAATAAACAGAAGCCATGCTTCTGTCTAGTTCTCTCAAACATTTTTCCCTGTAAGTATCTTGAACGAAGTCACTAGACTCTTCCCGTGGGGCATCCCAGTTCTGCCATACTGTCTCCACTAGTATCCAATTAATGACATTATCGGCATCACTCTCTTTGAAAGGTCTAAGTTTTATTTTCTTCCCAATGATTTCCACGGTTTTCTCCTGATGAATTCACTTTGACATGAAAATTACTCTTTTCATTATAGCCTTTGGAAGATTCGCAAAAAGCCGGTGTGTTTTACTAAAAACACAGCCACTGACGAAGAAATTGCATTAACAATTCTGTTTTAGTTTGGCATCGCCCTACAAGACGAATACAATCCACTCTCTTCCGCCCATACTGTTTCCAATTATTCTGAAACATCAAGTTGCTATGGGATATATCATCCTCTATAAACAATTTGTATAACAGCTGCTCTTTTCACCTCATATTTCGGTGCGGAGAAAACGAAATAGCTGTTAACCGACTTGAAAATTTATGTGGCTCAAATGATTAACCCGGATTTAAGTGTATGATTTTGGAAAGCTAAGGCTTTCGATCAGACATTTGAAAGAGCTAGGGCTTTTCACCTTAATGTTAAGCGTTTGATAAGATACTCTGGTTTTCGACAAATTGACTGCTAAAGCAAGCTAAAGAGTGAAACATCCTTCCTGTTGCTCAACATTCCTTAGTTAAACTTCGAGCATGAGCGATTACGTTGAAAAATTCATTTGCGGGAAATACGCGCTTGATTACTGGGGAGTACCGTTCCTCCGAGGCAACATTGAACCTCCCGATAGGATCTTCCCTGAAGAGTACGTTATCTTCGTGGACAAGCCCATTTACCGACCCGATCGAGCCAAAATTCATACTTGCCGCATCCCCGGTGCCGAGAAATATGTAGATGGGCATGCGTGCACCCTCCCCTTAGTCTTTCTTCAAGTCGCCTTGGAGTATAGTATTCACGAATTGATCTATCTTGGACTTCAGATATGTTCTTATCGCGAAGGGAGCCGCCCTCGAAGCACGGTCAAAGAGTTACAAGCCTGCGCAGAAGAACTACAAGGACACCGAGGACGGAGAAAAGCTCTCCGTGCCATTCGCTATCTCGAGAACAATTCGCGTTCACCGATGGAATCCATTCTCTATATGTTCCTTCGCTTGCCCAATGCGCTTGGTGGCTGCGGCTTTAATGAAATCACCCTTAATGAAAAAATTGATTTGGACGGGGGCAATAAAACTTACTTTGCCGATCTCTACGTCCCTTCATGCAAACTGGACATCGAGTACGACAGCGAAAAGTTTCACAGCAACGCTTCGGCCTTATCAAAAGACCGGGAGCGCGCTGCTCACTTAGAGGCGGAAGGCTATCGCGTCGTTTCAGTAGGCTACACACAGCTTAATAACCTAAACGCCTTTCGGAACTTAGCCCGCCAACTTTCCCGGCTGATCGGAAAACGCCTCCATATCCGTGCGAGAAAGTTTTTTGAGAACTATGTTGCCCTGCGCGATCTACTGCTTAAAAAAGGGCTTGGCGTTCGCTCACGTTTTCGCAAAATCCACTGGCGCGAGGTGCCGCGGTTTTCCGGCGTCCGCGCTGCGTATGACGTTTATCTTGCCGCTTGGAGCCGCCTAATCCGGCACCCTAACCGCTCTTTAGTTTTAACTCGAGCACCTTAGCGGTCATCTTCTTCTCGATCAACATTCAATTATTACAAAATTCTCCTTGCTAGCTCGGTGGCCGATAGACAGCCTCATAGGCTTAGAACCTGCTCAGTATGTCATCAATACTCTTTTCCTTCAGCATTCTCTCGTTCTAATCTGTATATCGGCTTTGTGCCACTACTCACCACCCCCTATTGCACCTTAAGCCCCCTTTTTTCAGTACACCGGCATCCTTACACACCCCTCAATGTCCAATTTTTCAATTTGCTTCGAAAAACTGCAACACTTGTGGAGAGATCGTTTCTATTTTATAAAGAAGAGTACGGAGTTCAGATCGAATACTCAGTACCCCATGTACAGTTTTTCAGTTTGTACTGAAAAATTGTACACGTTGGCGCGTATAAAAATCGTATACTTGGAAAATGCCTTGAACTGGAAAATGTCTTTATGTCAATATGCAGTTACTTGCTGTTTACTGGCTTATCTGACGGTTACTGTGGGCAAAAACAGGGCATAAAAATGACGACTCAGGAGGGTCTCCGTTTTGTCGTCATTAATGGTGGAAGCAACAGGACTTGAACCTGCGACCCCTTGCTTGTAAGGCAAGTGCTCTCCCTGCTGAGCTATGCTTCCGCAACGCTTAGGGTAGCATGTATTTCATATTTTTGGCAAGCATCATTGTGTTGAGTATGAGATGAAAAAGATCTCGCCAGATCTAACTGTCGAGATCTTGTTTCACCTGATTGTAATTATTAGCCAGTTGTTTTCTCTTGAACCATCCAGTTCAGGTCACGGCCAACTGCTGAAGAGCAGCCTCTTGACTGAGTTTAGGATCGCCTAATTGTATCAGTTCTATTCACTTCGGAGCTCACCCCTGAAAAGGTTCGAGACGAGTTTTCAGTCTGTCCAGAGCATATACAATTTGCTCCTCGGTATGCTCGCTCGTAAGACAGAAGCGAAGGCGCGCCTGTCCACGTGCTACCGCAGGGAATATGGCGGGAGGAACGATTATGCCGTCGTCCTCGAGCTGTTTCGAAAGCACAAACGCGAGTTCATCCGGCCCGATCAAGATCGGTACAATAGCCGTCTCACCGGCGAGGCATGTATCGAAGCCATGACGCTCCGATTCGCGCATAAAGGTGGCGATATTTCGATGGAGTCTTTCAACGCGACTGTTATCCCTTTCCATAATTTCGATGGCCTTAACAACAGAGGCGGCAAGCGGTGGGCTTATGCCGACCGAGAAGACGAAACCGGGCAAGTTATATCGCAGATACTCGATAAGATTGTGATCGCCGGCCAAATATCCGCCACACGTTCCGAATCCTTTCGATAGTGTTCCCATATGGATGTCAATATCCTTAGGGTCAATGCCGAAATGTTCGTCAACTCCACGTCCCGTTTTTCCTAAAACGAGCATTGAGTGCGCTTCGTCGACCATCAGGAAACAGTCGTATGCTTTTTTGATTCGGACAAATTCCGGTACGGGAGCGACATCGCCGTCCATGCTGTAGGCGCCCTCTATGACGATCAGTACTTTCTCGTAGCGGTCGCGACGATTCTCAAGAATGTTTTCAAGAGCTCGATAGTCATTGTGCGGGAAGGGCCTCGCGTCGGCTGAAGACATGCGAACACCTTCTGTAATCGAATTATGAATCAGGACATCGTACAAGATGAGATCGTTTTCTGAACAGAAATTGCCGATAAAAGTGACGTTTGTGGAGTGTCCGCCGACGAGTACAATGGCATCCTCTGTTCCTTTCCAGCTTGCAAGTTTTCTCTCCAGCTGCTGATGGATTGTTTTTTCACCTGCTAACAGTCGACTTCCGCTGGCGGATGTCCCATATTGCTTAACGGCATCAATCGCTGCTTCGTTGACTTCCGGATCTCCTGACATGCCGACATAGTTGTAGGAGGCGAAGTTGATCATTTTTCTATTGCCGATATAAGAGACATCGCGGAGCGATGAGTCCTGCGCGACAAAATAAGGATTTCCGAATGTTCCGATGGCGGATTCGAGTGACTCGCGACGCGCCATAAAGGCTTTGAATTCCGGAGTATCCTCAAAAGATTTAATGCGCTGAACCGATCTGTCTTCCGAAGCGCGATCTACAGTGCGTGATTCATCCGCGAACTCTCCGCCGATTCTCCTATAGACAAGCGCGGCAATGTCATTGACGGTCAAATCGCGATTAAAAAGCCGTTCATCAATGGTGAGAGCGTATTTCTCCTCTGCGTACGTGAGAAGCGAAATACTTTCTAGGCTGTCGCCGCCGAGATCTTGGGCGAACCAGGACGTCGGTTTAACTTGCTCAAGAGGAATCGACAATACTTCGGCAACCATTTCCTGCACTGATTTTCGTACTTCATAAAAGGCGGGATCTGCTGCAAGTTTCGGGATGAAATACGTGGAGACTTGTATACCCTCCTCCATCGTGATGTCTTCCTCGACATCAATATCTTGCTGAAGGGATAGGGGATATTCTTGCAACGGCCATTCGCCTTTTGCAACAGCATCAGCAACGGGTCCTCTTCGCACTTTTGCCGAAGCGGAGATCTCGAGAGGCTTTTCCGACACAAAGAAACGCTGAACTCGCTGATTCATCGGCACTTTGGCATTAACATCGATAACCATCTCGGCGAGTGTTTCCGGATCAGCTCCGGGCACAGGCTCGACCAGAAGCGCTATCTCATCGTAATGGCCGTCAGACAAACCGAAGATGACAAGACGCAACACGCCTGGAATCGTAGAATATGCCCCCTCCAGTTCATCAGGATAGATGTTCTCGCCGTCGGCTTTCAGGATAATATCTTTTACGCGGCCATCCAAGAAGACGTTGCCGTTTTGGTACCGTCCAATATCACCGGTACGGAACCATTCATTGCGGTCGCGTTTGTGGAATTGCCCATCCCTTAGTGTGCCAACATAAACGACGTCATTGCGGACGAGTAATTCACCGTGTCCGTCTGTCTTGTATTTCGCTGTTTCTTCATCAAGCTGTTCGATCTTAAGCGAACCGGGGTAGAGAGGACGACCGACGCTACCGTCAAGACGCAACTCAACATCTTCGCTATTTACGACGGAAAAAATGCCAATCTCGGTCATGCCGTAACCATTGACAAGATAATATCCGAGGCCGTTGATCGTACGAAGTGTCTCGGGCAGAATGTAGCCGCCGCCACTGACACCGAGGCGTAGTGTATCGCCGAACAACTGGCTGCGAATGATGCCGAGAATTCCCTCAATCATGGGAGGCAAGTCCAGTCCCTGTTGCTGACAGGAAAGCGAAAGATCGATTAATTCATCGAACTCTTCCTCCGTCTGCTCGGTTGCTTCGACATAGCGTTTCTTGACGATCCGGGCGATGCCGTTCCATACAGCAGGAATCGCAACCAGCTGCGTTACGCCGCTTCCTTGGCATGCTTGTACAATAGCCTCAGGTGAAGGCTTTGTCGGAATCACCATCGTATTGCCCATCGCTTGCGGGAAAATAAAGGAGACTAAGAATCCGAAAACATGGTGCCACGGGATAAAGGCAAGCGTCTTCTCGCGGAACCCCTCAAGTGCCCAACGATCAGTTTCTTCAACAAGAGGAATAAGGCATTTAAACTGTTCAGCGATACCGATATCATCGTGAACGTAACAGCGTGACAGCCCTGTCGTACCGCTCGTGCAGAGGACGATATTTCCTGCCCAATCAGGACGGTTCTCTGCCTTATCGATCGTTTCATCTCCGTCTTTTCTGCAATATGTCTGTAATGTTTGGGGATCGCGCCAGTCCGGAATAAAATCGTCCGCCATCACGACTGGATACGATGTCTCAAAGGAAAGAGGTTCATCCGTAACAAGCGCAATAATACCTGTTTCTTTTGCAAGTACATCTGCCAACGAATCTGACGCACGCGAATCAATGAGGACAACGGGGTGTCCTGAAGCCATTATGGCCCAGAAAAGAAATGCAAAAGTCGGGCTGTTCGGCAACTTGATGCCGACCCACCCGCGCCTTCCGGGATCATCCGGATCGAGATCCCGCGCTTTTGCCTCTACTGCGCGTTTCATACCGTCCGTCTCAAAAAAAGCTGATATCCGGCGTGTCGTCTCGTCAACTGCGCCGAGAAGTTCAGGGTATGTAATGGTCACAACCCCTTCATTGGTGTATATTTCAATGGCATCGCCTTCACCATACATGGTCATCAGCTTGAAGATCGTTCGGTAACTCGGGTCTTTTCTTAACTCAATTACATATTTTTCTATGTCAAACATTTGTTTGCCTCCTTATGCGTAAAAGCTTTCCAACCAATTTCGCGATTATTCGCGATAGCATGAGCTTCATTGCCTCTCTGGACGCCTGACGTATTGGCGTCGCTCGACGGCATGAGCGATCTGCACGTGTTCGGAAAACTCAATACATAAAAGACATTATCTCATAAGTGTGATCAATTTATTAAATAATAAAAAAGCTTCTTTTTGCCACATTTGTGTCGTATTCCAGTGCTAGGCTGATAATACATACTCAGATACTAAATAAAACCACGATATTCGTGGTTTTAATATGAAAAAATATACATTCGAAAGGGCGACAACAACCTATGCAATCACAGGAGCAACTGATTCATTTAGACAACGGACACACCATTGCACGCTACAGAATACGATTTCAAGACTGTAATCCTCGATACCATGTACACCTCCATCGATTAATGGATCTTGCTCAAGATAGTGATGATCATAGCTGCGGCCTCTTTGACAGCAAGTCGGAAGATCTCCGTGCGCGCGGCATCTGCTGGATACTCCTCGCGAACACAGTCTCTTTTGTCGGCGAACTTCCGAAAGCGGAAGATATGTTGATTGTAGATTCGTGGACTCGCGGTACGCGCGGCATCCGGTTGTTCCGTGAAAACCGCTATTACCGCAACACGATGGATGATGCAGGCTATTTCGGCTCGGCGTCATCAGATTGGATATTATGCACGCTCAATGACCACAAGCCGCTTCGCCCGTCATCCGTCATTGATCTCGATAAAATAGCGTCGGTATCTGACGATGCCGTCGGCAACATGGAGAAGATCCCGCGGTTAGCGTCTGCACTCGACAATCCTGACGAGCGCGAAGTTATGCGATATCAGGTGCGACTCAGCGACCTAGACACAAACACACACTTGCACGGTTCTCATTACGCAAAGCTCGCCATCGATGCCGTAGGCGCATATCTATCAATTGACCCATTAAAAGAAGAATTTGTCGTAGAACGACTCCATATCCAATTCATGAATGAAGCAAGATTCAATGACCGCTTGGTGTTTTATGTGATTCCTGATCCTGAACAGAATCAGCGCCTCTTTGTCGAAGGGCGGCTTACAGAATCAGATGATATCGCTTTCCTCGTCACAATGGAATACATACTGGAGACATTTACTACTGCGTAAAAAGTTGTTGACATATGCCGGAAATAATGTATACTTTGATTAATGGCATATGTCAATAACTAAAAGGAGGTGAATGTCATGCCAAGAAGAGATGGAACCGGCCCGATGGGCGCCGGACCTATGACCGGAAGGGGTCGTGGTGTTTGTCCGGGTGCACCGGTCGATGCTGATCGTCCCGGTCGCGGCTTCGGATTTGGTCGCAGATCTTTTGGAAGGCGCGGTATGGGTCGCGGATTTCGCATGAGAGGATTTGGCCCGATGACTCAAGAACAGCGTCTTCAGGAAGAACGCGAAGGGAAGTGATTAAACGATGGCAAGACCGATGAAGCGGAGAAGAGTCTGCGCATTGCCTCAAAACAATCGATTTGGACCGTTGCATGCGGCAGCGCGTGCAGATAATCCTATCATTATGATGACAGTAGATGAGTATGAGGCAATAAGATTGATTGATCATGAAGGTTTCAATCAAGAAGAATGTGCAGAGAAGATGAATGTCTCTCGCAGCACTGTTCAGAGCATATATTTCGACGCGAGAAAAAAACTGGCCGCATCGTTGGTCAACGGCCACGTGCTATGGATCGAGGGCGGTGAATACCGCCTTTGCGATGGCACGGGTAAGGGCTGCGGACGCGGCTGTCATCGACGTCGACGAGGGAGGTCTTTCGAATGATGTCGTAAAGACGGAGCCTATCGCCGACGACATGTTTTGAAGATAAACCGCCGTTAACATCTTAGACAATATGGCGGGATTTCTATAAATAATAATTAATAACAAAGATATGGAGGACAACGATGAAACTAGCTATCCCAATGGATGAAAAAAGATTTGATTCGAATGTGGCGGAGTCTTTCGGACGTGCGCCCTACATTCTTATTTACGATCAGGAAACGAGTGAGTCCCTCTTTTTCGATAACCTAGCGGCTACAAGCAGAGGCGGCGCCGGTATTAAGGCGGCGCAAATGGTCATCGACAAGGGAGCGAACGCTTTGCTCGCGCCGCGACTGGGGCAAAATGCTGCAGACGTGCTCAAAGCAGCCAACATTAACGTTTATAAAACGATTGGCGGTTCAGCGAAGGACAATGTAGAGGCATTTGTCGCCGGTAAATTGAACTTACTTGATGACATACATGCCGGATATCACAATCACAACCCCGGAGGCCGGTAATTCTATGAACGTTGCTGTGTTAAGCGGCAAAGGCGGCACGGGAAAAACGTTGATATCAGTCAATCTGGCTGCTGTGGCGGAATCGGCGATCTATATGGACTGTGACGTTGAAGAGCCGAACGGACATCTTTATTTTAAGCCGAACAATATCACTGAGAAGGATGTAGCCGTCAAGATCCCGGAGGTTGATCACACATTGTGCAACGGATGTCGGCAGTGCGTTGATTTTTGTAAATTTAATGCGTTGGCCTATATCAACGACAAGCTCATTGTTTTTGATGAGATCTGTCATTCCTGTGGCGGATGCAGTCTGCTTTGTCCCGAGAAAGCTCTTTCGGAGAAGGACAAAGTAGTCGGCAAGATTCAAAATGGAATCTCGGGCAACGTTGAGGTGCACACCGGCATATTGAAAATAGGTGAACCTTCCGGTGTTCCGATCATCAAAAAGATGCTAGAGGATCGGAAACTGCGTGAAAAAGATCCTACGCAAGCCTCTAAGCTGACAATGATTGACTGTCCCCCCGGAACGGCATGCACGGTTATGGAAAGCATTCAAGGAGCGGATTATTGTCTTTTGGTGGCCGAGCCGACTGTGTTCGGCCTGCACAATCTTGACTTGGTTTATCAATTGGTCACCTTATTTGATAAACCGTTCGGCGTCGTACTGAATAAATGTCTCGGGGATGATCATCCCGTCGAAATGTTCTGCAAAGAAAGAAATATACCGATTCTGGCACGTCTGCCTTTTGATGCGGAACTTGGAATGTTGAATGCGAAAGCAGACATTGCGGTAAGAAAAAGCGAAAAATTTCGAGTTCTCTTTTCAAAATTACTTGATCGGGTAACTAACGAGGTGCAACATGAAGCAACTTCTCATTCTTAGCGGAAAAGGCGGTACGGGAAAAACTACAGTCGCAAGTGCCTTCATTAAGCTCTCTCGGGCGAGGGCATATGCGGATTGTGATGTCGATGCGCCTAACTTGCATCTCATTACCGAGTGGACAACACGACCTGAAAAGAAAGACTATTACGGACTGGATGTAGCGAAGATTGACGGGAATCTGTGTATCCGTTGTGGGCAATGCGAAACGTATTGCCGATTCGACGCCATCTCAAGCGACGAAGCTGGCGAAGGCTCTTACGCTGTAGATCCTTATACGTGTGAAGGTTGTAGCGTTTGTGAGTACGTCTGTCCAGTGAACGCGATTAAGATGGTTCCTAAAATTGCCGGCGAAATGATGCTCTACAAGGATAGTGAATCCGTGTTTTCAACGGCTCAACTTGAAATGGGCAGCGGCACATCAGGGTTGCTCGTTACAGAGGTGAAAAAACGCATGAACGCCAACGTCGTCAATGCTCATATGGCCATCATCGACGGTTCTCCCGGAATTGGCTGTCCTGTGATCGCGTCCTTGAGCGGTGTTGATATGGTTCTTGTTGTCGCGGAACCCTCGCTTTCCGGAATGAGCGACATGGAGCGCATTATTCAGATGGCTCAACGAAGCGGAACGAAGATTGCCGTATGTGTCAATAAGTACGACACCTGCGTGGAAAACACAGAAAAGATTGAAGCGTATTGCGTACAATATGCATTACCATTTGTTGGGCGAATACCGTTTGATCCGGATGCTGTCAAAGCTATAAATCAGGGCAAGACGATTGTCGATATTGATTGCGCGTCGGGACGAGCGGTTAGAAAAATATATGACGAATCAGTAAACTTACTCTTTGAACATGGAGGACAATGAACATGATGAAAATTGCTGTAGCAAGCGATAACGGAAAGGTTACGGAGCACTTTGGACATTGTGAAAGTTTCCTTTTATTTGAAGTTAAAAACGGTGAGATCCTTGCGCGTGAAACCGTTGCCAATCCTGGGCATCGTCCGGGGTATCTTCCAAACTTTCTTGCCGATCGCGGTGTGAATGTGATCATCAGCGGCGGCATGGGTGGCGGTGCCGTGGCTATTTTCAATGAAAGAAACGTCGAGGTAATCGTTGGCGCGCGAGGAGATGCCGAAGAAGCGGTTAATGCCTACATGAAAGGAATGCTGCAATCAACAGGCTCCATTTGCCATGAACATAAACACTTCGATGAATGTCACTGAGTAGGAGAGTCAGGATACTTTCCCTTAACAGATTCTCGTTATCGTAAACATTATCATCTTAATAAATGTCGCAAATAAAGGAGTCGGCAAATCGTTGAATAACCGGCTCCTTTTGTATTGAGCTATTACTCTGATTTTCCACATATTTGTGGCGAGCTTCTGATGTATGGCGGCAGGACAGGTTTTCTACACGGGGCATAAGCAAAGAACGAAGAGGCAATCCGACAATATCTACCATGACTTCAGGGTTTTCTACATGGGGCATAAGCAAAGAACGAATGTTGATCATTTTCAACAAAAACATATCACGTCACCATGTAAAATTTGATCATTTTGTTTGAGTTTGGAAATTATCAGTGTTAAAATCATCGTTGACACTTGATGCTCTATACGAGATATCGACGGCAAAAGTGGGCGTTCATTCTGAACAGAGGGAAATTGCAATTTATGGACACAATATTATATCTGATTTCGCTTTCCCGAAAACTCGTTCCGGTTTCTCTTGATGTTCATAAAAATAAAAGAGGACTTTAATTATGTACGTCAATACGAAAGAGATGCTGATTCGCGCCAGAAAAGAACATTACATCGTCATTGGAGCGGAGTGCTGGAGTTTGAACAGTGCGAGCGCTCTGATTAATGCGGCGACTGAACTCAATAGGCCTCTTATCCTCATGTTGTGGGAAGGAGCGCCGGAACCGATAGCGCAGCCGGAAATGATTTGCGATTTCGTGCGTTATGAGGCCGGGAAAACACATGTGCCGATTGCCTTGCATCTTGACCACGGACATGAGCTGGAAACCGTTTGCAGGGCGATACACGCGGGGTTCAGTTCAGTCATGCTGGATGCTTCCGAACGTCCTTTCGAAGAAAATGTTGCGATCACCCGTGAAGTCGTGCGTATGGCACATGCCTGCGGCGTCACGGTGGAAGCGGAACTGGGTCATGTGGGCGGCATGTCAGGATTCTGCTCTGAGGATGGAGACAACACATTGACAGTGCCTGAGGAAGCGGCGGAGTTCGTTCGTTTGACCCAAGTAGATTCTTTGGCGGTGTCCATCGGAACGGTGCACGGCATCTACAGCGGTGAACCGCATATCGATATGGAGAGGCTGAAAAGGATTTATCAGCTGGTCGATGTACCCCTAGTGCTACACGGCGGATCAGGCACGGGAATCGATTTGTTGCGCCAAACCATGCAGTACGGTGTCAGCAAACTCAATGTTATGACGGATTTGATGAATGCGGCAAGCGAGGCCGTGGGTGAGGGAAGTTTCCTTCCTGAGTTGGATATTTATGAAGCTGTAGCAGAATGCGTTAAAGGATATATGTTGCCTTTAACAAAGCCGCTATAAACAGAAGTTAGGGAGCGGACGTCGACGTGTTAAAGAGAAGAGGATAGCTTTCGATTGACAGTCAGGCGAGATTTGATTCAATCGTAAATGCGTTAAACGAGGGGGGAAGAACATGTCCAAGTATTCCATTACGTATGATTTCGGTACAGGCAGTGTCAAGGGGGCAGTGATCAGCGCGAATCACGAACCTATTGCGACCGCGACAGAGGCATATCCCATGTATTCACCTGAGCCGGGATTCGCTGAACAGAAAATAGAGGATTATCTATCCAGCTTTAAGAAAGTAACGAAGAGGCTCCTTTTACAGACAAATTTAACTGGCGAAGATATCAAAGGCATTGTGATCAGCCAGACGTCGAGCTCATTGCTTTTTGCAGACGCGAAAGGCAATCATCTTTGTGACTGTGTGACGTGGATTGACAGTCGCGCCGCAGAACAGGCAAAAACGTTGAATGAACGTACGGGCATTGATGATATGGCCACCAGTAAGCGTGTTTCGGCTAAAATACTGTGGTTTTTAGAGAAGCGTCCGAAAGTTGTTTCCAAGGCAAAGTACCTTTTGGATGTTGCCGCCTATTTCTATTTGAAGTTGACCGGTACGACGGCGTTTGATTTAACGGCGGCTTTTGCCACAGGGCTTATTTTTCCCATCTCAAAGGAATGGAATGAATACATCGTAGAGATGGTGGGATTGGATCCTGCGCTGTTGCCGGAGCGTATTTTAGATTCCTTTGAGATCGTTGGTCATACAAGTACAGATTATGCTGCGGAGGTCGGTTTCGCCCCCGGAACGCCTGTGTTCGCGGGCTGCTCCGACAATGCGAACGGTCACTTGGGAACGGGATGTATCAATCCCGGAGACGCGCACATCTATATGGGTTCGAGCGGCTGGCTGTCGGTGACGACTTCTCTTGACGACGAATCGTTCAGCTTTACACAGTTGCCCTCTGCCATTCCCGGCATTGGATACGAATATTTCTGCACCGATTCCGTCGGCACGACAATTGAATATTTGATTCGCGAGTTTTATCGCGATGTGCCAGATAATATAGACATTCACGCGCTGATCGAAGAAGAGGTTCGAGGCATCGAAGACGACGAGAAGGAAGTGCTTTTTCTTCCTTATCTTTACGGAGAAGAAGCTCCGATTGACGATCCCAATGTGCGCGCGACAATTCTGAATGTCGATCCTTCCGTCACGCGTGCCCATATTGTGAGGGCAGCTATGGAGGGGATTGCCTGTAATTTCCGTTGGATCAAGGAAAATCTCAAAGAGCAGGACATGTGGGATGTCAATTTCATTCGCGCGATCGGCGGCGCCGCACAGAGCGATGTGCATTTGCAAATCGTTGCCGACGTCATGGACGAGCCCATCACCAGACTGGCCAATATGCGTTTTGCAGGCAACATCGGCCTTTCCATGTGCGTCGATATTGGTTTGGGAGAGGCGGAAGATTTCTCCGCGCTGGGAAAATTTATCCGTGAGGATAAAACCTTTCGTCCGCGTAAGAAATTCAGGAAGCGGTATGACCGTCTGTTCGAATACTATAAGCGGTCATATGAAGCATTAAAAGATCTTTATACCGACATGAACGGCTGAAGAGAAACGCCTAAGAATGAACAGAGTGCATGTCGTTTAAAAAGTGCCGATGTAAACAACTAGAGACGAACGCATGATTTAAGCGCATGATGATTTAGTGTTGCATTTCATTCGAATCGCTGTTAGATGAAACATTACGTAGACAAAGCGATCTAAAAACAGAAACAAGGAGTATTTATTCATGGGTTCATATTTTGACGGCTTTGACTTCAAGGGTATTCACGAAAAATCAAAGGAGCTTTTACTTCATTCGAAAACACTGACCGATGAAGCAAGGGCTCGCTACATGGATTATTTTGAAAAAAAGTGTTCTGCTTCGAAGGCCTCTGTCGAAGCGGCAAAAGAACATATTCCTGGCGGTATTCAACACAATCTGGCCAACAGTTATCCGTTCGGGTTGAACTGTGTAAAAGCGGAAGGCCCCTATCTATACGATGTCGACGGTAATCGATACATTGATTTCTTGCAGGCAGGAGGTCCTACCATTCTGGGGAATGCCTATCGACCCGTTACAGATGCCGTGATCGAAATGCTGAATACGACGGGAAATGTAACCGGTCTATTCGGAGAATTCGAAGTCGATTTGGCCAAAAAAATTAAGCAGCATTATCCTTCTGTAGAGTTGTTCAGAATGTTGGCGAGCGGAACGGAAGCCGGTATGGTCGCCATTCGTGTAGCGCGTGCTTTCACAGGGAAGAGTGAAATCATCAAGATCAATGGCTGTTACCATGGGTGGAGCGATCAGCTCCTATATGACATGCGTGCCGTAAACACAGGGAACATGTTTGCTGTAGGCGTTCCGGACGACTGCCTTAATCACATGTGCTCTGTTTATCCCAACAATCTCGAGGAACTTGAACAGCGTTTTATTGAAAATGAAGCCAAGGGCGGAACAGCAGCGTTTATTATGGAACCGATCGGGCAAGATAGCGGCGCTTTGCCGATTACAAAGGAATTTCACGTGAGAGCAAGAGAGCTTTGTGACCGATACGGTGCTTTACTCATCTATGACGAGGTGGTGACCGCTTTCCGTTTGGGGATCGGTGGCGCAGAAGCCCACTACGGCATAAGACCTGATCTCACCATGTTCGGAAAAGCCATTACAGGCGGATATCCGGGTGCCGGAGGTCTCGGAGGACGGAAGGATGTCATGAGCGCGCTTTCAGCGGGGATCGCGAGCACAGGCGGAAAGGTTATGGTCGGCGGTACGCTTTCCGCTAACCCCATCAGCTGTGTCGCCGGATATACAGCCATTTGCGAAATGGAACGCACCAATGCTCACGAAAAATTAAAAAAGGCAGCAGACCGTTTTACCCGTCAAGTCGCCGACCTCGCAGACAAGCATAGAGTTCCTGCCGCTATTTTCAATCAGCATTCCATTTTGCATATCGATCTTTGCGGTATACAGCACTTAACGAGTCATGCGGATGATTTCGAGATTCTCGGACGCATTTTCGAAATACTGCCTGATGCCAACAAGAGGATGAAAGAGTTTGCCATGGCGCTTGCCGCGGAGGGCTTAATTGTTGCAGGTGGAAACAAATCATTTATCAGTCTAGCAACGATTCCCGTGCTGGATGACGCACTGGAGATTTTTGACAGGACTTTTGCCAATTACGCTTAACTCTATACGTTATCCGTCTTTAAGTCAGATTGGCTCGAGAATCACTGATGCCAACACCATTAAGGCAAATGATGCAGATATTGAACATTTGACATAAATGATGCAGATATTGAATATTTGATAAAAGAACAAAACAATAAGAATTAAAGATCTTATAATTCGCTACAGTCCGGGGCCTTTAACTTCCCGGACTTTTTTAAGAAAAAACAGCCATCAACAAGAGAGCGTTGACGGCTGTTTCAGGTTTGGTGCCCAGAATCGGAATCGAACCAACGACACACGGATTTTCAGTCCGTTGCTCTACCAACTGAGCTATCTGGGCAGAAGGCTGTGGCATATCTTGAATACAAAACAGCCTTTCTTATCAAAAGGAGTTGTCCTTTTGGGACAACTCCCTGTGGCGACGCAGATGGGACTCGAACCCACGACCTCCAGCGTGACAGGCTGGCATTCTAACCAACTGAACTACTGCGCCACGCCGCGATTAGACACGGCTTCGCAAGTTTAACAGATAAGTGAAACGATTGTCAACTACGATGATTTCATCGTCAATATCATACGTATATTAGCTGGAAAGTAATCAAAAATGCTGGTAACGTACGATAGGCGTTTACACCTGTAAGGGGATGGGGTTCCCCATAGCTAAAGGAGATGGGGTTCCCCCAAAACTAAATTAGAAATATTATTTGTTAAAGGTCCTTCTCAACCAAGAAATCAAGGGGTGTTTTCTTTTTCTGAAGTCTTTTGCGACACATTCGTTGTTGCAATAACAATTTCACAGTTAGGGCAGTAGAAGGCTTTCGCATGATGCCCGAATGGGCCGGAATACTCAAGAGCCAGTCTCAATCCCGCTTTAGGAACTACAAATCTGAATGGAGGTGAATTCTTACCATCGGGTAACCAATACGGGTGTGTTTCGTTTGGTAACGTTCCTTTTTGCATTTCATTTCCGCAATAGGGACAAATATTGAGTTCCATTCGGTATCCCTCCGCAAGTTATGGTGTGTCTCTATTATATAATTTTTACTTCAGAGCGCAAAAAAAGAACGTCTCGGCCAACAACCGATTTGACGTTCTTTTGTTATGGCGAGCATAGCAGGATTCGAACCTGCGACCCACAGCTTAGAAGGCTGTTGCTCTATCCAGCTGAGCTATATGCCCAACAGTCGTTTAAAATGGAGCGGGTGAAGAGAATCGAACTCTCACGATCAGCTTGGAAGGCTGATGTTCTACCACTAAACTACACCCGCATATCTTCAAAAAGAAGCATGGACATCATACCGCAGCAAAAGAGTTTTGTAAAATGCAATTAATTCGATGGCTTGGTATTCGGATAAAGGAGCTCCATCAACACATATCCTGTACGTCCATCCTCAAGGCGAATCAGCACCCAGTCTTTTTCCGGCTTTTTAAGCTGTGTCACCTTGTCACCGCGTTTTACCGTTGCCACGAGGATTGTTCCGTCCGGTTCGGATAAAACGCGAAGGCTGGATGCTTCGACGACGACTTCTACTTCAAATTCATACGACTGTACATGAGAATGCACAGGCGCTGTAATAAGCGGCCGTGATTCTGTCGTATCGGCATTTTGTCGACGTCCGGCTAACGTGATGATCGCGATCGCTATAACTAGTACGACAAGCCACATCGCGATATAGGCAAGAATTGAAAGGCCTCGCGATTCAGGAAAAAGATGCATGAGCCGATGATGCCATCCGTCGAATGTGCGTCTGATGCCGTCCGCATTCCATAATTTGATTCGCTCTAAGCGCGACGGTTGCGCCAGTGTGTCGATGTCTAAATCCTTGAATTGCTGCCTTTGTTCAGAATATTCATCGTCATCGGCGCGAATGCGAAGCGCGGGATCTTCCGTTTGCAGAACATCACTCTCCAATGGCCGAAAGGACGGAGGCTTGACAGGGGAGAATGCTATAGAGTTGTCCTCGGATAACCCCTCTTGCGACGTAAGACGCGGAGGGAGAACACGCACATTCCCGTCCTGTAGCGGTACGACTTTCGATCGCACCAAGCGGTATGGCCAGTCTTCGCGACCTTTTCTTTTTGTTCTTGATTTGCCTGCTGCACGTTCGCGAGCATCGGCGCTCAACGCTTCAGGTTCATGCTCCAATTTTTGAACTTGGCAGGAAAACCAAGTCGTATCCGAGGGGTACCCTGAGAGTGCGGCAAGTCGTGTCAACTCGGACATCGAGACATTAAGTTGCCGTGTATCAGAGAACATCTCTTCAAGTTCTGCAGGAACAAAAAGATCGATAAACGCAGGGTCAATGATAAGGATATTGTCATTCTCAGCGGGTCGGAACGTATAGAAGTCAAGTGAACGGCAGAAAGGGGCAAGATCAGGATGAGAAGGGGGGTGCGTCGGTTGTTGACGATAGAGACGATCGCCGCGGTGTAGATAAACGCCAAAGGAGTCATCGCACCAGACAAACACAGCCTCGGAATCCATGAGGAAACAGAAATCAGACGAAAGGCGGTTGCGGTCGACGCATTGAGGAAAGCGTGTCAGACCGCTAATCTGGAGTTCACGGAACGTCATGAGCCAAAGCCGCAAAAGCGCGCGCGTCGCCATCACGGAATCGTAATTATCTCGATCCGTTTCCAGTCCGGCGATCAACTGAACACGACGATTGCCGGACATGACGTAATGTTTCTGGCGCTGTGAAGCCAGAAGACCGATTTCTCGGTCATTGAGCTGTAAAGTAAGCTCTTGTTTGTCAATTTCCGCAAGGTGCGCGGTCATTGTCGAGCGAATCATCCGACCGATCAGATCCTTTCCATATGATTAAGTTCACGGAGGGCAATTACTCTGCCGAGTGAACTTCTTGTTATTCTACCATGAGTGCACATGACAAAAGCAGATTCTTTTTAGTAATGTGATCGCTTCGGGGGCGGATCCGACGTTGGCACCATTGCAGACATTTTTCACTTTGAACCGTTCGTAGAAAAGACTTGTAAAGGGTGCTTTTTCCACTAAAGCGAATGTCCCTTTCGTATTACGGAATGTACTGTGAAGATGCGTCTTTACCGGATGTTCAAATTAACTTAACGCTCTCCTTGATAGGATTTGTTGCCGTTTAAGCAGAATTCATCATCACTACATTTTGCTTGCCGGTATTCATCCTCCAAAAGACCGTAGAGCAGGAGATCGACGTATCCGTCGCCACGTCGCATGGCGTCTCGGATGCGCCCTTCTTTCTGAAAGCCGAAAGCTTCAAAAAGCCTGAGCGACGTGTGATTCTCAGGCGCGACACGGACATAAAGACGATGGAGTCGCAACTCGCCAAATGCATAGTCTAAGATCAGGCCAATGGCTTCGCGCGCATACCCTTTCTTGCGAAACGAGGCCGCAGCAAGCATGATGCCGAGCTCAGCATTGCCGGAGAACGGGTCCAGATCGGCAAGTGTCACCAGACCGATCGTCTGATCGTCAAGCCTGCATGCGAATGCGAAATTGTTGACGCCATCGTTCCAGTCCTTCATCATCGCGTCAAGTTGATGGCGATTGCGAGGCAGCAAGACGTCCGGAAGGTAATAATAAAGCTCCGAGACATCACCGAAGAAGGCGGCTACTTGGTCGATGTCGCGCTCTTCAATAGGAGTCAATGCAAGTCGCGGACCTTGCATAGGCAGGATGTGATCGTTGTTTTGTGCAGGCATAGATAATTTTTTCCTTATTTTTTCTTTAGATAATTCTAGCACGTGCGCTAATAATAACGATAATAAAACAAGTCCTTGTGTAATTAAAAAGCGAAAGTATCGATCAGCAAGACAGAAAAACGGTCACAAAAAGTGGAAAAATGACGTAAAAGACAAAAGGTGATGAGTAACAGTTTGATAGGAGTTTGATAGGAAACGAATGACGCGGATCATACGACTTTAGATGCTATCTCGATGAGCGTTATTTGTTCCATAATGATGCAATGAAATAATGACATTATGATGTTGAATAAGTACATATCCAAGGCACATAACCGTTTAGCTCCGAGATGATTATAAAATGAGCATTACAGCGCTCGAATCGTCTAGGATATTATTTAAGCTATAGCCAACGGGCAATTCGTATGGCATTCTTTAATTGAAGAAAAGTGGCAAAGTAGCCATTAATATTCAATATGAGGATAGAAGATATGGAGATTAAGAGACCAAATTATCTGAATCAATTAATTAGAAAACGAGAGAATGGATTAATTAAGGTGATTACCGGTATTCGTAGATCCGGAAAATCGTATTTATTAGATCCTCTCTTTAAAAACTATTTAATAGCGGATGGAGTTCCCGAGGATCATATTATTAAAATTGAATTCGATCGGGTGGAGAACTTGATATTTCATAGAGACGTTTGGAAACTTAATGACTATATACTCTCATTAATAAAAGACAGCTCCACATATTATCTTTTACTAGACGAAATTCAATTAGTTGAACAGTTCGCATTTTTGCTGACCGGGCTTATATATGAAAAAAATTTGGACATTTATGTTACGGGTAGCAATTCAAAATTTCTTTCATCCGATATTATTACCGAGTTTCGTGGTCGCGATGACCAAATCAGGTTTTATCCTTTATCTTTTTCTGAATTTTTTTCTGCTTTTTCAGGTGATAAGTTAGAATGTTGGAACGAATATATTACCTATGGAGGTATGCCTTTAGTTTTATCTATGAAGACAGATCAGGAAAAGGCAGATTACTTAAAAAATTTGTTTAACCAAACCTATTTTAAAGATATCGTAGACAGATACAGGATAAAACGCGTCGATGTTTTAGATTCTCTAGTGAACATTTTGGCTTCCTCTATCGGTTCTCTTACAAATCCACAGAAAATTATTAATACTTATCGAAGTCATGGAGAAAAGGAGTTGTCGATTAATACCATTCACTCTTATCTGTCGCATCTAGAAGAAGCCTTTATTGTTAAAAAAGCAAATCGCTATGATGTAAAAGGCCGGAAATATGTTCAGACACCTTATAAGTACTATTTCACGGATATCGGTTTGCGCAACGCCTGCCTGAATTTTCGTCAGCAAGAATTATCACATCTCATGGAAAACGTGATTTATAACGAGCTTGTTATTCGTGGCTACAACGTCGATGTTGGCTTGGTAGGAATCCGCAAGGGCAACAAGCGAAAACAGACGGAAATTGATTTTGTATGCAATCTGGGAAGCAAACGTTACTATATCCAATCGGCGCTAAACCTTGACACAAGAGAAAAGACAATACAAGAAAGTCGACCATTAAATCATGTCAATGATAATTTTAAGAAAATTATAATAGTAAGAGACGCCCCCAGACATTGGTATACAGAGAGCGGTATCTTAGTGCTTGGTATATTTGACTTTTTGCTTAATCCTAAGAGTCTCGATTTATAGGTTCATTGAAGAAAAGTGACTTATACGGCAGAAATCTTCAAATCCTTTTTCATTTTGTATGGTTAAGGATGCAAATTTCGAGTATATTGTATAAAAATTCGCTCGTGACTGCTTGGCGGGGAGGGACTTATGGATTTGAAAAAAAGAATCGAACAGTTTAGAGAGTTGGAGTATGCATTCAATAAAGACTTTTATCAGGCGCTTAAAGAGGGCCAAAAACCTCACACGCTTTTTATCGGATGCTCGGACTCTAGAGTAGACGCGGAGACCTTATTTCAAGCGACAGCAGGAGAAATATTCCAAATCAGAAATATTGCAAATATTGTGCCGAGAGAAGAGGAACCGGACACTCATCCGTCGGTTGTTTCCGCGATCGAGTATGCCGTTAAGGTTCTTAACGTAGAAAACGTTATCGTTTGCGGTCACTCGAATTGCGGTGGTTGCGCAGCCATCAGAAACCTGGATGAATACAAGGAAAAACTGCCTTATACAGGGGAATGGATTACCCAGAGCGTCTCGATATCAGATTACATAGACTACAAATATCCTGATATGAATGAAGATGACAAAATCATCATGCTTGAGAAGCTCAATGCCGTTCAACAGTTGGACAACCTGATGACCTATGATTTTGTGCGCGAAAAGTTTGAGTCGGGAGACCTGAACCTGCAAGCTTACTATTATGACATAGGTACCGGAAGCATATCGGTATATGACTACGACAGCATCTTTTCGGACATGATTAAAGAGATCACTTTAAGCAGGAAACGCTTGTTTTCTAAAGAGGCAACGGTAGAAGCAGACTAGCCTTTTAGAGTTTTTGTTTTTTCGTTTAATTATTGAATTATTGAACAAAATGAAAATTACATTGGAAGAGCGGGTGATTGAAAATCATCCGCTTTACGTTTTCATCGATTGTCTTTCACCTTGACGACAATTCGAAATTGTCGTTCAGGATGTGATTCCATATTTACCATTTGAATTCTTGCTTCAAAGATATCGCCGTGACCATAATAAAGGAGTGTGGAAATAAATGAGTTATGGCTGGCAGGAATATAACCAAGCTTTTTGTTTTTATAGTAAATAGCAACTGCCTTTTCGTCGTAAGGATTGTTGATTTCCTTTACCATCGTCACCCTTTGACCGAGTGTTAATTCGTCGATAACGTCGAGTCCATCATAGTAGGCAAAACCGGCCAAATGAAAGTCATCGATGTGCTGAGACGGTTCGTAGTGAAATTGTTTGCGAATTTCTTCATGAGTAAGATGTTCCATGATATTCTCCTTTCCATCCTTTTTCATCATATATCAAAAATTGATGGATATCTACGAAATTTCAGAAGCAGTCATTTCCGCCCTTGTTGACGTCTTGTTGTTGTCGAAGGCTATCGCTGTTTGTGTCACAATCGGACAAAAGAATAACAACACATTCAGAGTGCAAATCAATACATAAAGGTGTACCCTCACGATCAGTCGCTCATTCTTAAGCCGATGTTCCTTAGATATATGTTGCCTTTTTCAACACGATTAAAGAGGAAGCGTATCGTTCGTATGGTGTTTACATCGAATTCGATATTTTTCGCTTTCATCTCGGACAAAGAAAGTGAAAAACTTTGAAAAACGGCTTCTCTTGACATGCCCGCTATATTGATCGGCCATTTTGTAAAATTGCCGCCCAACATCGGATAAAGCGTTCCCAATGTGCTCAACGGAACACTTGCTTTATTTGAATTTCTGTCCTCTATTCAGGGAAGCTCATCATTTTGTTAAACAATGAGGCTATGGCGATCGCTTCGCCGTCTCTCGAATGACCGATGAGACCAATATTCCCCATGTCGACTCTTCGGTAAAAAGGCGAGTTGTCAGTTTCATACCAGACGTGACCGTTGAGCGGCATTTGTCGCGGCCAAAGCCGAAACGCTTCGTACGCCGTTTGAACCAGCCATCAACAAAGTCTGATCCGTCAACCGAGTGCGTTATTAATAAATGTTCCTGATTAAAGATTTTTCGATGAGTGTTCTCTGCGCCGTATGTTAAATATCCAACCTGATATTCGCCCGGAGATGACCTCGTCTATGCCACACGTTTTTAAGAGGATAAAGGTTTGTATGAAAATAAACTCAAGCTTGCTATTAACGTTCCGACTATAGCTCCGCGCCAAGCGGGGGGAAGCTTTTTTAAATAGCCGACCGGATTTACTTTTGTTAAGAATTTGCTCAGTCGTTCTTTCGTTTTCATTTATATTTCCTTACATCCATGGTTTTCTGCATCAAAACCATTACTCCGTTTAACCTGCAAAGGAGTTTTAACTTGCCAATCGATATCACGGCCGCAAGAGATCAAGCAATTATTCAATTGCTTTTTGGATCAGGGAAATCACTCTTTCATCTGTCAAATAGTGTTCGTGGTCAATGTCCGGAAAAATCTGCACGTCAGCCGTCTTGTAGCTTTCGGCCAGCATAACCTGAAGGTCGCTTCCTAGTGTTTTGTCTTCTTCGGAGCCGATCACTGTCACAGGACATGTTGTCTTCGCGGCGTAGGAGGTAACGTCGATATTGTCGGAGATGAAAACCTTCAACGGACCCCAAAAGATCGGCACCATCTTATTGTAGAGATCAGACAGATCGCGAAAACCTGCCGCTAGAAATAGTTGATCGCATCGGCGAACAGATGCAAGATAAGCGGCCATGCCGCAGCCGTAGCTATGGCCGATGACGATTATTTTTCGATTCGGGTATTGCTCCTTGACCCAGTCGTAGAAGTCTTCCGCTGATGCTTGCATGGAGCGAAGATTCATTTTTCCTAAGCTGTCTTGTGTTCCGTAATAGTCGACGGAAAGGAACGGAACATCGTAGCAAGGGGCAAAAATCCCGACGGTATTATAGGCGACATAAAATGAACCGCCGAAGCACAAAATGACGGCGTCTGAATCATTTGACAGATGATAACCGTAGCCGGTCAACTTGTCAGAAAACGTGAGTTTTTGCGGAGTTACCGTAACGTTCTCTTTTTGCCGCTTTCCTTTATAAAAGGAATAAGAGATAGTCCTCAAGACAAAATTGCTAAAAAAACCGATGATTAAGATCCACATCATCGTTTTTAGAATGATTCTGGCAACGTCCATTCTTTTATGTCCCATGTTGACTGCAGGTATTGGTTTTTAAAGACCTAAGCACCAGTATCCGACAAGCGGTCCGGCAAAGATAGCAAGATAAATCAGCGAAATCCACGGTTGATAGTCAATGTAGAACTCCTTGAATGAAAGGCTCCACGGGTGTTTAATAATCACCCAGGCGAACACGTCAAATATAATCGTAATGCCCGCCCAGATCGCTCCCGTGATCAGCGCTTCCTTCAATGTCGGATCGGCAAGGCCTCTCATATACAGCCAACCGAAAACAGAAAAGAGAATGATGTTGTACAGCGGATGCCACGGTTTTGTCTTTTCGTAGCCCTCGCCCATACTGTGCTCATCCATCGGTTTCATCTTCAAGACGAAGATGTTGAATACGGTATGAAGGATGCCGACACCCGTCACGACGATGTAGCATACCCAAAACCACAACATGGACATTCCGAAATCTTGCATTCTAAGTCTCCTCTCGATTTACGCGATCGATAAATAAGTCTTTTATGAATACCGTTTTAAAAACGTAGCTCTGCGATTCTTATTACGTATCTACCATATTGGATATCCATAGTGACCGGCGTAACCGGCATAAGCGGTATAAACGGCGTAACCGGTATATGCGGCATCTTGCCTGTTTGCCTTTACCGTCATTTATCGATTGCCCAGTGCTTGTATCAACATCACGACTTACTTTCGGGTAATCCATCCCTGATCAATCCAGTATTGTGCATCAACACTAAGAGGCTTATCCATGGGCGTTTTCTTCACAATAAACGTTTGCAGCATTTTGCAGATTTGAAAAATGAGTCGCGTTTTCAAGCTTCTGTTTGCCGGTTCCACAGTATGAAACTGCTTTGTGAATGCACGCATTTTTATTTCAAATCCCTTTTTGCGTTTCTCTGAAATATTCTCCCAAAAAACGTCTTCCATCATACTGAACGCAATGCGTTTAACCTTCGGTACGCCTAACCAGTTTAGACTTGTTTTCACATCTTTTTGCGCGGCTCCGTTTGGTGCGCCGATGCTCTGCGTTATGATTGCTGCCGATTTATTAAACATTCTCGGATCCGGTCTGTGCGGAAACCAATGAACGCCCAAATGATCTAAAAAACTCTTTACATGACCGGGCGCTCGAAGAACGTAAACAGGATATGCAAAAACAATCAAATCGGCTTCCAACAAGGCCTGCCAAATCGGATTGACCTTTTTATAGTGGGGACAAGATGTTTCACTCTGGATAAAGCAGAGTTTACATCCCGCGCAGTAACCGGGGGCATCTTTTGGAAAATAGAATTCTGTCAGATGATCCGGCTTTAGCTCGTCTAAAAAGATCTCTTTTAAGTTATACGTACATCCTCGTTGCTCGGTGCCATTAATGACAACACATTTCATGTTCTAATCTTCCACAAAAAAAGCGCATGAAAAAATCCTTCCGCAGGATTTTCCCATCTTCAACAAGTTACATCTGTATTTTACTTTATATGCGAGCGAAAATACGAGCGAAACGTCACCAGAATTCTGTCAATATCCTGTAAGAAACAGGTCAAGTAAGGCAACGGCATCCTCATGGCTTGACACGATGTCAAAAAAATGAATATAATACCTTAGCGATAGTTATTTAAAAACAATTCGGTTTTGCGTGGGAGAAATGTTGCATTTTTTTATGCAGAGAACCGTTGTGTTTTTACAGAATAATTGAGCGCATTGAACTTCTATAGCAATGAAAAGTTCATAGATGGTCTAGGAGGTTAAAGGTGGAACCTATCATCAACTGGGCAGTTCTTCAAGATATTCTGCGTCCCAAATTTCCCGATCAACTCAGAAGATCTGTCAACTGGAGTGATACGGCTGTCATGTACAACATGATGGCCGAGATGGAAAGATCCTATACGTATAATCAGACCGATTGTATTCCGGTTACGGATAAAGACACTGTGTTGGATATCGGATGCGGGCCGGGTCGCATATCTTGTGCGATCGCAGAACGCGCCAAAAGCGTAACTGCCCTTGACTCTTCCGAAAGCATGCTCTCTTTTTGCGCACAAAATGCGAAGAAACGTAATCTTGCCAATGTTCATCCTGTTCTTATGGATTGGAAAGAAGCCGTTGTCGGAGAGAATATAGAACAACATGGTATTGTTATCGCTTCTCGAAGTGTAGGGATGCAAGACCTGAAAAAGTTAAATTCATTTGCCAAAAAATACGCTGTTTTGGTCTGTTGGGCCAATGCTCCAAGTATCCCGCCCATTCTTAACATACTGTTTCAAGGAACCCAGCCGGAACAAATTCAAAGTAGATCTATGCCGCCACAAGATCGACGGATAGGCTACAACGTTGTATGGAATCGCGTATACGATATGGGGGCAGATCCCAACATACGCATTGTAAAAGACGGATTCACAAAAAACTTCTCCGGATACACAGAAGCCTACGCATGGCTGCGTCTTATTCGTCCTTTCGAAGATGAGTATCTTCCTGTTTTCCAAAATAATCTCGCTCCTTATCTCACAGAAGAAGTTGACGGCACCGTTACTTTTCGCATTGAAACAAAATCCTACGTTCTGTGGTGGGAACCGCTCATATTCACGGATAACTAGGAGGACTTCGTTGGAACAAAACAGTCAAGAAAGTCAAATTATCCTCGCAAGAGAGAAGAATGCATTGCGTAAAGAACGCATCCTCCTTGTTATTCTCGTTCTTGTGCTCATTGGCGCTTTAATGATTTCGCTTGGATTTGGCCGTTACAGTATTCCGGTTGAACAGCTTTTTCGGATTATAGGTCAGAAAATTACGGGTAAAGCACCTCTTCCGGAAGATAAAGAGGCGGGACTTGTGCTTTTTCTCGTTCGCCTGCCTCGTCTTTTGCTCAACATCATGGTCGGCGCGGCGCTTTCCGTATCCGGTGCATCGTTTCAAGGATTATTTCGAAATCCTATGGTATCTCCCGGAATACTGGGCGTTTCCAGTGCCGCCGGCGCCGGAGCGGCACTAGCGATCCTTCTCAACTTGAATACGCTCGGAGTCAACCTTATGGCTTTCTTTTTTGGCATCGGAGCCGTCCTTCTCGTCATGCTGCTATCGCGTCTTATCCGACACGGGGGAGGCGCCTTAATTGTCATGGTTTTATCCGGTGTTGTCATTTCCTCCATATTCCGCGCCCTGACGTCGCTTGCTAAATACGTCGCCGATGCGGACAAAAAACTCCCGGAAATCACGTTCTGGCTGATGGGAAGTTTTGCAAAAAGCGGCAATGCGCGAAATATTGTCGTGATGGGCATTGCTCTTCTCTTAGGCGTCGTCCCGCTGATGGCCATGCGCAGGCGGATGAATGTTCTCACGTTCAGCGAAGATGAAGCGCAGTCGATGGGTGTCAATGTAAAGAGAATGCGTTATTTGATCATCATCTCCTCAACGTTGCTCACCGGAACCTCTGTATGCCTTTGCGGAACGATTGAATGGGTTGGCCTGATCATTCCTCACATCACGAGGCTTATGGTCGGTCCGAATTACCGAATTTTGCTTCCTGCATCCATGCTCAGCGGAAGTATTTTTATGGTCGTCGTTGACAACTTCTGCCGATCGATCATTCCCGGTGAATTGCCGATCGGCGTCGTGACTTCAATCATCGGAGCCCCTCTGTTCATCTATATGCTTTTTAAAGGCAGGAAAGAGTTGACATGAGTATCGTATTGGAAAATGTAACCTGCGGCTATAAGGATAAAGTCGTCGTAAAAGATCTTTCCGCTGAAGTGGAAGCGGGCACTTTGTTGTGTCTTTTAGGTCCGAACGGGGTCGGCAAAACCACTTTATTCAAGAGCATTCTCCGGCATCTTCCACTAATGTCGGGTTCAATCCACATCAATAATCGCTCCGTAAAAAGTTTTTCTTATTCTGAGTACGCAAAGCTGATTGCCTATGTACCGCAGGCGCATACTCCTCCTTTTTCTTTTAAGGTTTTTGATGTTGTCGCTATGGGAAGAACGGCACATATGGGCATTTGGGGGCGACCGGGCAAACATGATCTGGATATCGCATTACACAGTTTGGAGCGACTCGGCGCAGAAGCGCTTGCTGACCGCATTTATACGCAGTTGTCCGGGGGCGAGAGGCAAATGGTGCTCATCGCACGTGCTCTGGCCCAAGAAACGGAATACATGATTTTAGATGAACCGACGAGCAATTTAGATTTCGGGAATCAGATTCGTGTTCTAAATACAGTTAGAAAACTGGCGCAAGAAGGATTGGGGATCATCATGACGACCCATCATCCAAACCACGTTTTCCAATCCCAAGGAAATGTAGCACTCATGCTCCGAAACCATGAATACATCTTTGGAACAGCAAAAGAGGTCATGACGAAAAATAATCTGGAAAAAGCGTATGGTGTTGACGTCGCCATTATAGATGCCTACTACAAAGACCACGCCTTTCCCGTCTGTTATCCATTGATGAAAGAAGAAACGTTGTAACAACGGCAAATGTATGTTGCATGCAATAGATAATTTCGAAAGGAGAAAGTCATGAAAAAAATAATAAGTCTTTTGGTGGTATTGATCATGCTTTTTGCGCTTACCGCATGTAAGCCGAAAGAAGAGGTCAAGGTGCCGGAAACCAAAACCCCGGAGGTTGTTGACACGTCTTCCCCCGAAACTAAACCGTCTGAATCTTCACCAGAAGAGACAGAAGCGGAAGAAAAAACGCGCATTATCACCGGCGAAGACGGCGCGCAATTTGAGGTTCCCAAGGAAGTGACAAGAGCGGCACCTACAATCGGCGCATTTGCACAGATGACAGCCATGCTTACAGAAGGGAACGGGAAAATCGTTGCGGCAGCGACAGGTGCCATCAGTGACTATTTCAAGCAAGTTTTTCCGGACTATCTGGAGAGCAATCCCAACAGCTACGATGCCACCTCCATAGAAGATCTGATCGCTTCCGGCGCACAAGTATGCTATGGGCCGGGGAGCAGATATTCAGATGAGCAGCTATCTCAATTAAAAGCTGCCGGCATTGTCCACGTTCCCATTAACAACATCCGTGATGTAGCCGGTATGTCCAGCGCCTTTATGATCATCGGAAATATTCTTGGTGAAAAGGAAGCGGCACGAGCAAAAGAATTTGTCGATTACTATCAGGGCAACATCGAAAAGTGCAAAGAGCGCACTAAAGACATAGCAGAAGCCGACCGTGTAAAAATGATTTCGTTGTTTTATTCGGCGGATTCGTTTAGAACGATCAATAAAAATGATATTGCGCACGAGTATATTGAAGCGGCAGGAGGCGTCAATGTCGCGGCTGATTACACCGCTGCCGGAGAGGCTGGTCTAACCGTCGATGAAGAACAAATAGTGAGTTGGAATCCCGAATTTATCATGGTAAGCAGTCAAGCCGGCAAAGAAGCCATTGATAATAATCCCGCTCTTGCTACGGTCGTTGCAGTGGCCAATGACAACGTAAAGGTTTGTCCTTTCGGCATCTACCTTTGGAGTGTAAGAAGCGGCGAAGGCGCCATGCTTCCATTGTGGTTGAGCACAAATTTATATCCGGAGATTTTCTCCGACATCGACATGAGAGATGTTGTAAAGGACTTCTTCAATTATTGGTATAACTACGATATCCCTGAAGAAGAAATCACGAATACTCTGGCAGGGAGACCTTAGAGCTTCCAGAGTAAGATAATCCTTATTTCCCAAAGAGCAGCCCATTTACATTGTATAGTCATGGCGAAGTAACGGGCACACGTTCTTTGACGGAATAGGATTTGAATAAATAGGAGGTTTCACAGACCTCTTCCTTACCATGAGGCACGGTGGTAAGGAGCCGTATATGCGCTGTTGATCAGCAGACATGACGGCTTTCGCCTTCCCTCTCGGCACGGCGGTACGGCAGACAGATAAACGATGTCGATTAGGTGTCACGGACCTCCGCCTTACCGCCCGCCACAGTGCCAATGAAAAAGATGACCGGTCAGTCAACGGGCCGGTCATCTTTCTTGGAGCGGGATACGAGATTCGAACTCGCGACTTTCACCTTGGCAAGGTGACACTCTACCACTGAGTTAATCCCGCGCTATCCCGTCGTCTGTGTATGCCGTTAAACGGATGCGGTCAAAACCGGCAAGATAAATTACTTGCCCTCGTCGCGCGGATACATCGTCGAACGAATAGCTTCTTATTATTTTTAACAAAAATGTATTCGATTTGTCAAATCACTCGCTTTGTCAAATCACTCGCTGTATTTTCTGGTAAGTTCACGGAAGACTTTGTACACACTCTCATTCGATGCATCCATGTTCCCGTAGATTGGGCGATAGGATCTTCTAACACCTTTGAAAGATACCGTAAACGATCCTATAGTTTCATCTAAGGCGCCATCAGACGATCCGTTGTCTGAATCGTCTGATCGCGCATAGTAGTAGCGGCTTTGTACGAATGCGTTAAGAAGTCGATCTCTGTCAGCGCTCTCAATTTCTGCGCCGTCGCATGCGTACCGTTGTCCCTCTTTGTCCGTAAAATGGCCGGTTAAATAATAGGTATCGGAAAATCTCATCAGTGTAAAGATGTAAGTTTCAGTGATCGTCATGTGGTTTTGTCTTATATTGATGGTATTGATAAGTTCCGCAGGAGTCATAAAGGCACTATCGAGATTTAGAAGTGGCACGTAGTTTTTTTCTGCATCCAGCATGGCCTCAAGAAGAAGCGGTCTTATTGATCGATATAGAGAGATTCCCTTTAAGGGGATAGAGGGATTCATTGCAATACTAATGAATTCACCGGAGACATAATTAGCACCTATGATGAACTCACCGGCTTTGGGAGGAAGCCCATTAGTCCAATCGTAGATGCCGTTCAGCTCAAGCACTCCAGATTTTCTTATCGCCTCGGCGAAGCGAATCGAAAAATCCTTATCAACGGGAACGGTAGCAATCATTTCCTCCCCATAGTCGCTGTAACGATCGTCGATAACATAGATCGTCAGCATATAGCCGGATTTCTTGAATCGCTTTACGTTGTTGCCTGCCTTTTCAATAAGAGATTTGTTATTCTCATCAAATTCACAGAGCTCAAGATCGATCGAACCTTGTATATCGCCTGAATCGTTTGTCATGGACATGAAAAAATTGAGAAGATCTGTTGATGTGATGTCTTTCGAAGCATTCGGGTTTACCCAGCTTTTGCGTCCGCCAATTATGTGTTCTCTAGTCTCTTTGGCAGACGACGTCGGGTTTTTCGTTTGTGTCGGAACGTTTGTCGGCTCGCTGCCTTGAGGAGGCTTCTTACTACATGAAACCTGAAGAGCAGAAAGCCCAACAACTAAAACAACAATTAGAATGGCGACCAGTATAATGTGGCTGGATGCAGCCCCTTTCGGTAGAATCGAGATCATCTTCACCTCCGTGATTTCACAGATTTCGCACGTTTTATCTGTTATGTCAATCAAACGTACATCCTGAACAACGATAAATGACCGTCTTCGTAAGTATAAGTCATACCGCTTATTCTATTTTTCAGTCAAATACATACATGCTGAACAACGGCAAAACTCCATTTTTGTAAGTATAAGTCATACCGCATTTATCGGCCAAATCTTTCACATAAATACAGTATGCGGACATACAAGAATACTGCCGTTGAGGAAAGGTACAAGGCTTTCCCTCCGTTATGGCGCATGGAGCACATAAAGAGCAAAAAGAAGCGCCGACCATAAATCCTTGATAGCCATGCTGCTCCAGCTTTTCGATCAGGCCGAATGTGTAATCCCTATGGTTCCTCTTCGCGGCGCTGATTAAAGAATTATCCTGATAATCAGATATTTCCCAAACCGTTTGCAGTACCAATGCACGGTTGTAATTCAAGATTTTTTGTTTCATGTCTTCCGGCGTGCCACAGGAGGGCGGACACGAATGGTTGGCGCCGAACTGACCACAAAGATTTTCCTCACAATATGCTAGAAATGAGGCATCAAATACGATATCGGTAGTGTTAACCACCGCCGCATCTGCAAAGCCTTCTTTTATTGCCATATCAATCATGAGTTTATTCGTCATTTGATGCTCCTCTTCCCACTAACTATTATCATCATACTATGACATATAAGAGATATGACATATAAGAGAGATGTGTTGTATTGGTATCTATGTCTTGGGTGGTGTAATTAAGAACAAAAAGGCGAACACGAGTTACTTGAAAATGAAGATAGGTGACTTGATCAAGTACATCAAAGTTCGCTACATAGAAACCAAACAAAGTTATTGACTCAGCAATATTAGAATATTATAATAAGCTAATATTCTAGAAGTGAAAGGAGTGAAAATGTATACCGAAGAACAAAGACAAATTATTGAAAATGCCGGTCTACTGAAGGCCATAGCCCATCCTGTTAGGCTTTGTCTGGTTAAAAAGTTGAGCCGGGAAGATCGTCTGACGGTAAGCTATTTCGTCTCATGTATGGCAGCCAGCCAATCAAATATTTCGCAGCATCTGGGCAAGCTGAAAGATTTGGGCATAGTGACCTTCGAAAAAGAGGGCAACCATGTCAAGTATAGTTTGGCCAGTGAAAAAGTAAGAAAAATAGTGAAGACAATATTCGAGGAGGAATAATGAGTAAGAAAATACTGGTAATAGGCGGAGTCGCCGGCGGTGCAACCGCTGCATCAAGACTTCGTCGTCTTGATGAAAAAGCGGAGATCATACTCTTTGAAAGAGGAGAATATATATCTTTTGCTAACTGCGGTCTTCCGTACTACATAGGTGGCGTAATTGCCAATAGGAAATCTCTATTTGTAACGACAAAGGAAGACGTAGAAGCCAAATACAATATCGATGTAAGGACACAAAATGAAGTCATTTCTATCGATAGGGATAAGAAGGAGATTGTAGTTAAAAATCTCGCAACCGGCGAAGTCTACTGGGAATCCTACGACAAACTCCTCATCTCAACCGGATCATCTCCCATCGTTCCTCCACTCGAAGGAATAAGGTCTGACAATGTATTTACCCTTTGGAATATTCCTGATACAGACAAGGTCTACAACTACATTAAGGACAAGAATCCTCAAAAGGCTGTTGTTGTTGGCGGTGGCTTTATAGGGGTAGAGATGGCAGAGAACTTGGTCCATCGCGGTCTTGAGGTTTCTTTAGTCGAAATGGCGGACCAAATCATGGCTCCATTCGATAAGGACATGGCNATCCTCTTAGAAAACCACATGAAAGAAAACGGAGTCGATCTCTACATTTCAAAGGGGCTGNCAGCTGTTGAAGAAGATGGAAAATACGTAATACTCCAAGATGGTACAAGACTCCAAACAGACATGACCATCCTGTCCATTGGTGTAAGACCTAACTCACAACTTGCCAAGGATGCAGGGCTCGAATTAAACAAGAGGGGCGGAATCGTCGTAAATGACATGATGCAGACCTCAGACCCTGACATCTATGCGGTAGGTGACGTCATCGAGGTCACTGACTTTAATACAGGCCGGCCAACTATGGTTCCATTGGCAGGACCTGCCAATAAACAGGG